>LAHQ01002681.1_pt1 | contig 12335 bp, 18 predicted proteins | sample 329661 | NCBI WGS metagenome assembly LAHQ01 (sample SAMN03275700, study PRJNA271635) | activated sludge metagenome | isolation source: sample C-2 Sludge from acidogenic chamber (second chamber) of Anaerobic... | reverse complement strand
CGTCTTTACAGGAACTTCTTCAAGACTTGGGATCATGACGTTCTCTTGCACGGTGTCCCACCATGCAACCGCGACGTTATCCCAGTTCTCTTTCATGTGTTCATTGATCCGCTTATTGACTTCATCCACTCCCTTCAGTGGCATTAATCAAGTACCCCCTTTCCCGAGAAACATACCTGCAACCGCACCGAAGAACCCGCTTATCCCCGTCGCGATCCCGGTTGCCTTCCATTGCCAGCGTTCGAGAGTGCGGATCCTATTCTCATGGTCCTCGAAACAGCGGGCACAGTTCTCCTGGCTCTGCTGAATGAAATCGTCTATTTTCTCCTGCATGAGTTTGGTTCGTTCGTCCACTCTCGCAAGAAGTTTAACTGATTCCTCAGTGTTCATGGCGTCTGCACCTTCTGGAGCGTGGCGACGTAGTTCAGCATATCTTCAGAGTTGAGTTTCGTGAGTTCGTAGGTGCCCTCAAACCCCTGATCCGTGGTGACGATCCTATACGTGCCGTCATTGGCAATGGTGACGGAAGACGGGAGAACTACAATCAACGCTTCTTCGGTAATCGTGCTTTTTGAAGTCTGGAACCTCGTTACATCACGAAGGTATGAGAATACGCAGGTTACATCTGTCTGATCGTCTGCCCAGGTCGCCGCTGAATATTGTCCAACCGCGTCCATCGCCCCGGGAGTCATTTTCTGGATCGTGCAGGTATGCTGAAAGAACAGGTTGGTTATGTATGACATGAAATTGGCATGATGTAAGTTCTGCGCTGTCATATCCGACTCTCCCAATCAAGTTCCGCAACGTCGAACCCTGCGAAGTCGCTATCCCCAACATCATCATATCTCTGCCGGAGCTGGTTGGCCCTGTTCCTTAAGTCCTGCGCGACTGCAACACCATTTACTGAAATCCCAATCGCGCTGTTCGTGGTGATTTTCAGGATATAGGATTGATTCGACGCGAGATCGTCAAGTGCCGCCGCTGCTGCAAGTTGCCAGACACTGCCTTCATCGTCAAGATATGACTGGATAACCTCATCGGTAAGGGTATACGTAGAAACGTCTGTCTCTGCCGGTAAGGTCCGCCTTACCCTGCCAATATCAGTAGTAGGATCGTAGGTGAATGTCATCTCAGTACCCCCCTCTAAAAAAGAAGGATACCGGGATTATGCACCGCTCTGAAGATACGTTGCACGCGGGTCCATTGGGGTCCCGCCGAACACTGCCCGAACGCGATACATGACGTTATCAGTAGCGAAATCACCGGAGAACGGCGACATTGACCCGCCAGCCGGAGATACCTTATCGCTGGATTTCATGACGATCTCGGGAGATTCATGCCCGCGCAGGTATCCAAACTCCATGGCAGCAACATCGGAAGGATCTGCGAACAGATACCAGGAAGTGTCGCCGTGGGTAGTATCGATTACCGGGATATACGGGTTAACGTGAAGCTGCAGGCCCATCTGGGAAACCACGTTGTTAGTGGGGTATGGTGTAGAGTAAACCGTGCCGTCTACATCAATACTCTCCGCAGTCCACATTTTCACGGATGAAGTAAGGATCTGCCGGGCGGTGAACTCAAGGGCCGGGCCGACAACGAGATGTTTCGCACGGATACCCAGGGGTTCACCGGCGGGGTTGGTCTGCGCCGCCATGAGTTCCATGGTGGTTTCCAGGTTGCCAATCGTCAGCGGGAGAACTCCCAGGTTGGTTATTGCCTGACCACAATCGGTGATAGTCGCACCATACAGGTTGGGATTTCCGTCTCCGCCAGCTGCGGCGAACAGGCTTGTTGCGAAGTAATACTCCGTCCTGGCCGCTGCAAGCGCCATCCGCTGCGGGACGTCCTGGAACGCCCCCAGGGAATCGTTGATCATGGCCTCCCACGAAATATCGAACTGCCGCCCGTATTTCTTGACATTGTAAGTATACCTACAATTTGTCGGGGTGGACGGCTGATACTCGCCCTTCTCCGGGACTACCGGCAGCCTTGAGTCAGTGCCGTGCAGCTTTTCCCTGCGAACGACATTGAAGTCGGGTACGGTAGTTACCCGCATATAGTTCTTCCAATCGGCGTCGAACCCCTTGTAGTTCGCCAGTAACTGCCGGTCAATAACCTGCCCGAACAGATACGGGAAATCCGTAGTGGTGATCGCCTCTTCGAGTATCGCTGCGTGCCGGCGGGGTGTATATCCTGCCTTGTTCTGGATCAGGTTCAGGGCTTCCGCCATAGCCTGCTCATCTGCAGACTTGCGAACGGGCGCGAATCCTTCCCAGGCCCTCATAGATTCGAGAAATTCAGACATTATTGGTTTCCTCCTCCTTCTTTTTTGCTTGGTTGATTGCCTCTTCGGTGTTCATATCCGCGAGAACTGCTTCACTGGATTGAACGGCAGCTTCAAGAGAAAGAATATCTTTCTCAATCTGGATCTTCTGATACGAGAGATCGCCAAGCCTGACTTTCCAGGAATTGATCCTTTTCTGCAGTTCTTCTTTTGCGTTCATGAGTTCACCTTAGTTAGCGTAGCACTGGATCCAGTACTGGCTACCTCCAACATACACGGAGATGGCGACGTTCTTTGCCCCACCCGTCTTGTCTGCCGCTGCGCCACCGCACACAGTAGCGGACTCCAGCTCAAGCAGGCATTCCTTTGTCCCTGCAGTTCCAGAAGAGTTCACATGGATTGCAGACCGTATTGCAGGAGTGGTCCCCGGAGCCCCCTCCATCATGATATCGAGTCCGCGAACGAATGGCGCGATACCACCGTTCTTGTTATCGGTATTGAGTTTCAGGGCGGTCATTGAGCTGACGGTTGCGTCTGTGGCTTCATCCCTGACAACCTTGAACTCTGCGCCGGTGATTTCTCCACCCGTGGAAATCACGTTATCTACAAGCCGCATACTGATCCCGTGCAGCTGTTCCCCTTCAAGCAGGACGGTAGCCGGTGCAACACAGGCTTCAATGAGTTTCGCCTGCCGGATCGCGGTGTCGCCTTCAAGCAGGAAGTTCCCAGCTGCAGTGCTGCCGCTACCGAAGTGCAGAATGCCGCCAAGCGGGGTGAACGAGTTGTGAACCTTGACCGCAACGAGTGTCGGGGTGCTTACGTGAGCAGACACCGATCCGAGCGCAAACCCAAACGGCCTGAAGTGGTATGGATCCTGCTCACCGGAGAGAAGATACGTATCGGTTCCGGGCGTTACCTGGAAATAGATCGGATCTCCATAGGTCAGGGCCTTGGCAATACCGTCGCTGGTGCCATCACTGACACAGCCAAGGACATAGAGATACCAGATCCCTTCGGTATCAATGCTGATGATGTCAGTAGCTGCAGATGCCGAAGACATCGCAACGCCAACAATATTCTCACCGAACAGCACGGGATCTCCGCCGTCAACAAGCCCGTCACTGTGGTAAGGGTGCGTAAGTTCGGATTCGACTACTGAGAGATACCTGCCCTCGTAAGTAGAAGATCCTTCATTCCCGGCTGCCTGGCCGGTTATAGGATATTCACACATGGTTTTAGTTCCTCCTTTTGAATTAGCGGCCCTCTGCCGCGATGGTTGCTTTCTTCTCTGCCTCTTCCTTAGTCATACCCATCGCCAGGAACGTGTCCTTAAACGATTCTTTCAGGACGCCCTTTGCGTTCGGGTCAGCAGGTTTCCCGCCGAATCCCCGGACCTTCCCGGCTTCGGTGAGCTTGGCGATATATTCAGTTTCCGCCTTGACGGATTCCGTAAGTACTTCCTTGAACGCCTCTGTATCCAGCACACCCTCTTTCATGGTGATGTTCTTAGGAAGTGCGTTCAGGAGTCGTGCCCGGGTAACCTCCGGGAGTTGTGTTTTCCCGAGTTCGGAAGTGGCAATCCTGATCGCTTCACTCACGGCCTCTTTCTCTTTCATCCTGTCGAGTTCCGCCTGGAGTTCTGCGATCTTCTTCTTGTATTCCTCGATCTGTGCCATGAGCTCCTCTTCTTTGGACATGCCGCCTTCCCCGCCTTCGCCTTCCTGCTCTGCGAGGATAGCTTCCCGGAGCTCTTTCATGAGTCCTGCATCCGCACGGACTTTCTCGATGGTAAGTTTCTCTTCGATCATAGTTTCACCTGGCTGTGCGTGTTCGTCAATTCCAATAGTGCCTGATTCACGCCATGACTCGTAGAGCTGGACAATGCCCCCTCCAGCGCCCGGCATGGTGACGTAATCTACAGATATGCCCCTGTCAAGACTCTCGATGATCGGGCCTTTCCTGCCGTCCGCCTCTCCCGTTACGGATTTCCCCATTACCCGGTGGGAAATACCGATATAAGGCGCGATCTCTCCGAGGAACCCACGTTTGTCCTTGAATATCAGTGCATCCGCATAGACGCCGGGACCAACAGGGCCCTCTTTCTCGTATGCGACACTTCCCGCAATCACACCTGCAAGATCCCGAAGATCACGTTCAGGCCGTTCTTTCTCTTCTTTTACTGTCGGGTGGTTCAGGTACATGTGCAGGCCAGGGGTGTACACCTTCTGTGCATCCCGTTCGAGCACGGACTCTGAATAGTATCCCGAACTTCCCCACCCGGGTTTAATGATCCTTATTCTCGCAATCCCAGTATCAGAAATTGACTCTCGTTTCAGATCCCCGGGAATCGTTTCGTCAAAGGTTTCATAATCAGTCACATTCGCGTTCCCCCTGCCTGCAGCCTCTTCTTTCCTCGTCCACCCGTCAGAACCGTGTACGTAGGAGTTACCTACTGCGGACCATGCGATCTTTGCCGCACAGGTATCCCGATCTTCACGATCTTTACAGGTCCCGGAATAGGCGGCGTTAAATGCCGAAAAATAGATTTCTTGCCCGCCCTTGGGCAATACGTGTTTTACCGTATCAGGTAAATCTTCAATTGAAGAGTAGGGCATTGGATATATATATTAATCTATAGTATTTATCGTTTTGAAAGGAGTGAGTATAGAGAAAAGAGTTATTCTCCTGGTACGCACAGAGGGCCGCCCCATGCCACAAGGAACTTTTCAAGAATGTGATCTTCTACCATCTTCACGTCTACTTCATTGCTGATCGTTTCGATCTTCGCTTCCGCTTCCTGAAGCGATTTGAAGATTTGGGCCTCCCAAAAGACCACCATTCAGATCACGCCGTCTTTGCGAGCAAGAACCTTTCTGTTAATGGGTCCGCCACAATCTCAATGCTCGACGTGTTTACTGTTGCTTCGATTGCAGTCTCCAGCTCTTCCAGAGATTTATAAATTGCTGCCTGCCAGTTTGCCATAGTATTGAATAAGAGATAGTGGTATTTATCGTTTTGAAAGAGATGTTTACCGGATACACATCATACCGTGAGCACGTCGCCGGAACCCGGGATCCGGTGGGATAAACGATTCAATGTGCGCCTGGATCTCTTTCTTTACTTTCTTAATTCTTTTCTTCACCATTGTTAACAGTGTTTACACTATAGTAGTATATAAATATTTCCTGTAAAATAGGGTATTATTGTGTTAAGTCAAGGGTTCCCAACAATGCTGAGAGAACATTACTCGATTAATAAGAAAAGACACAAAATCAAGATTTGGTCGTTCTTCACCGTATTCATACCAATCCGGTTCTATTTTGAAATTCCCATCCAATACTTCAGAACCTAAATCAGAGAACCGTTTTAAGCACTGATTTATTGCATCCTCTATTATACGAATGCAGAATAATTCATATTTTGCGGGTTGCTCGTTCCGGAGTGGATCATGAACTGATTCAACTGCGATTCTTTGACCGTTAAATGTTATGAAGGTAATGCGTTCCATTATCTAATTCGCTCCGAATATATCGCAGTGACTGAAAAGGATTCTTGCATTCCCCTAACAAAAGGATTCGGTTCGCTCTTGCATACCTTCAATGCATTTTTACCAAGCCCGAGATTACAAGGGGCGGTTGGTCCTCCTTCGGTTCCCTGTCAACCCTCTGCGCCTTGCAAATCGGGCATTCGTATTTTCTCCAGCCGGGATCGCTCATTCCTTCACCTCTGCACCGTCTTTCTGATTGAATTTACCCCCACAAGCAGGGCAGTACCAAATAAGTGGATAAGGTAAACCGTGATCTGTCATACTGATCAACTGATTGTTTCCGCATTTTGGGCAGTGGTTCTCTTGTGGGCCCGCCAATCTCAAAATAATATCCTCGTAGGATTCCCCCTTTGATCCCTGTGCGGCAAGGAGTGTCTTAGTGGATTCTCTCACGCGGATCGACGTGATTTCATCAGGGTTCTTCATAAGGCAATATATCACATATATCTTATATATTCTTTATGGTGGTTCTCTGAAGAAAAGAGTATATCCCATCCCTTGTCCTGCATCCCTGGTTATCTGACCTGTACACCATGTTCAGGATCCGGGCAACGTCTGCATAGGATATTACTGCGAATGCCCCATCTTCATGCAGGATCTTGATCAGCCGTTTCTCTCTTTCGGAAAGAGGAGGAGATCGGGGGGGGCGGGCCTGGTGGTTCATTCTTTCTTTTTCCGTCCGGGTTTCTTCTTCTCTTCCGGTACAGGTTCCAGCGGCGGAAGTTCAAGATTGGCAAGCCGGGACCGGATTAACTCATTCTCCCGTTCCGCCGCAAGCATTCTCCGTTCAAGCCGCTGGATTGCCGCATTCATTTTATCCTGTTCTCTGACGTAGATTTCCTGCATTTTAGTACCCCTCAAACGAATCGCAGATATATTCTCTTCTAGGATCGAGCCCGTAAAGATCACAGTAGGTATCTCCATCTGAATCTTCGGAGAACTTGATGCACGTATAGCAACATTTGATATCTGTTTCTCGGTAGTTTGGTGCTTTATCCTCTATCCCCATCTGTTATGCCTCCGCTCGTGCTGCTGTCGCCATGGTCCCAGGTTTGATCCTATATACTGTCCGGCACCGGCACGCAGGATGCGCCGGGGCCATGAACTTGCCGTCTGGAAACAGGTCCATTGCTCCGATCCATCCTGCTCTTGCATTCCCCCCGCATATCTCGCAGACTCGTTCGTCTTTGGCAGTGAGCCAGGACTTTTCCATCTCATACCCTTTATCCATGAAATCCTTCATTTGTCTGAATTGAGAAGTTTCATGGGCGTCTCGCATTTCGGTTACTGCAACGAGTTCTGCACGGTTCCTGATATGTTTCTGCGGGGCGGGTTTCGCGAACTCTTCAAACTCTCCTTTAATTTCCCGGGCGATCTGCGCGTAAGTTTTCTTTTCCTGGTATCCGTCACTGATGATTTTCTTTATCCTGTCCCTTGTGACTTCGTTTATCCCGGTAACTCTCTGCGCTGCCGTTTTCTCTAATTCCTGGTATGCCCCTACGTCATACAGGTCAAATGAGGTATCCACTCCAACAGAAGAGGTAAACGATTCCTGCGCGATCTTGGTGGCAATTAGTCTGTATCGGGTGATAATATCCCGCTGCCGGTTGAACGTGAGATAGAATACGGTATTAAGGGAGAAATCTACGTCTCTTCCTACTTCCTCTGAAAAGTAATGTTTGAACTCTTCCAGCTTTTCAAGTAGGATCTCGCCCTGCTCAATGAACACTTCCCCGATCTCTTTTGCTGCTCTGCTCTCGAAATATCTTAACTGCCGTTCGGTATCTCTGACGCCTTTCAGCCGGTTATATAGGCGGGTGGCTTCAATGAGTGGTTGCAGGTTCTTCTTCATTGGAATCCTTTTGTTCTTCAAGAAGTTTTTTTATTTTCTTGATCTCTTCTTCGGTTACGGATTCGTGGGATATCTTTTCATAATCCCCTTCAAACCTGGATGTGTTTTTTTCTTTCATATGATAACCCCCGTAAGCAACGTCATGGGATTGTCCCGACCTCTAATTTTTATTGAATCTTTTTGGATAATCTTTAATTTCGTGCTTTTCTTAAGTAGAATTTCAGATTCTCCCCCACCTACGGGGAGTGCTTTTGTTTTCCCGTCGGTGACTATTCTTATAATTGTTTTTTCTGCAAAGTTTCTGGAAATTTGTGGATCATAGGAAAAAGACGCATACCCTTTATCCTGACATATATCCCCAACCTCCATTTTCGCAAGTTTGGCAGAAGATTCGCCTGATACCCCGCGATAAATAGTGAGTCCTTTTGGTAATGGCGGTGTTTTCTCTATTGCAGACGAGAGCGCGGCATCCATCTTTATATAACGATCTTTCTCTTTTTGCAGTAGTCCTTTATCCCTGCCCCCGGGTACTCTAATCTCTTCATGCCTCATATAGTAATTAAAATCAGTGCTGCTTTTTACATAATCGTCTACTGCCTTCTGTTGATCCCGCCCATAGGTTGGATTGTCGATAATATCCCCGCTTCTTGGCAAGTGACCTGATCTCTTCAGTATGTTATGTTGTTTTGTCATTACCGCTTCGGATAGATCCATATCCATATCCGCAACAGTAATCCTTTCTTGTGATGCTGGGGGTGTCGTTGATTTCCCAGAAACCTTCCCGCCCGTTGTGGCGTCAGCCCCTTTACCAAAAGCTTGTTCCGGCGTCTTCCCTTTCCCTAACCCACTTTTAATTGTGCCGTCTTTCCCGATCAGGATGTGTACGCCGTTGATCGTCACCCATTGCCCTTCGGGATCCTCCGCCTCCTGCAAGTTCCGGGCTGCATTCTGAACGTCCTTAATTGTGTCTTTCAGCAGGTTGTTCAATGATTCTTCAGTATAATCAATCCCGCCGAATCCTCCATATCCTCCAGTATCAGGCGTGGGTGGGGCAGTCACCCTATCATATTGTGGTTCCTCGGGGAGTGTATCGAGGATCTCTTCTGCGTTCTCCACTTTCAGCGCCCTGAGTAACAACCCCGCCATGGTCTTCCGGTCCATGGTTCCTGCAAGTGTCTTGTTGTCGATGGTTGCTGCTGATATGATCGCCTGCACGGTCTGAAGAACGTCATGCTCTAACAGCGGCGGGAACGTGATCGTGACGTCCCGGGTAATGAATTCTTTTGTTTCGTCTTCTGCGTCGTCAGTTGAAAGGAGGCAATACGTGATCTCTCCTGTATACGGATCCTCTTCTTTTATTCCTGGTAGTTCCCCGGCCTCGATTGCCTGGTCAATTACATACTGGCAGAGGTCCCACCAGGTATCCACCCAAAACGTCTGCCGGTTACGGAACTGCAATTCTAATGGACGTTCCATTGCCTTTGCAGTCGCAAGGTTCCCGGTAGACGGATCACCCGTCAGTATCTGTTCAGGAATCCCAGATGCACTGGCTACCATTAACATTAACCGGCGGGCGTCTTCCATTGACGTTGTGGCCCCCTGTGTTCTTATGGCGTTGAGTGTGACGCCTTCGGTTGAAGTGAACACACCACCTACCGGCAACTGCTTGGTTCTTACTGTGCCATCGAGATCTTCATCGGTGTTCGGATCTGTCTTTGCGAATAGTGTTTCCATCCGGGCTTTGGCTGCTGATACTTTCGCCTGCCCGCCTTTCGTGGTAATTCCCCATGCAAACCGCGCATAGGCTTCCGTGAGTTTTCCCCAATTCTCCAGGAACCGTTTATACGCCTGGCTCCAGTCAATTGCAGAGTAGAGTTCTGATACCCCGTATTTCATGTCCGGCAGGCAGTTGGTTTTGACGTGGTAAACCGGCGAATCCCAGTTGACTTTATACGAACCTATCTGATCGGGTTTCTCATCGGGATCGTATTTCCAGTCCGGGTAATACTGGATCTCCGTTCGTTCTGATGTGTTCCCGGTAGTGTCATCGAAGGTAGTTATCATAAACTCCCTTCTGTAGAACCACGGTTCTTTGAAATCGTCGGGGTTACACACGATCTCCGCGATCTCATAGAACGGGATGGTTCTTACAATCACCCTGCCGGTTTCCGGTGTGGTGAACAGCGCGAAGAACAGGTTACCTGATAGTGCGAGATCTCTTTCATTCTGCATCCATGCCTGATGTGATGAAATTGAATTGTAGTTCTTCCTGTCCTTTAAGAATCTCTGGATAACAACGTCAACGGGTTCGTGATCCGCCTGGATTGTCATACCCTGCGCGAATACGTAAAGCGCCTGGATCTCGACTGCACGCCTTATCAGCGGGTTCTTCAGCCAGTATGCCCGACCTAAATCATAGAGTGTGTTAAGCGCGGATTTCGAGAGTTCTTTTCCGCCACCAAATAGTTTTATCCAGCCCTGATCCTGCAACTGCGTTTCGAGAACTGAAAGAGCTTCTTCTAATAGTTCCTGGTTGTTGGCACTGGATTCAATCTCCTGCCGTAATACCTGGATCTCTTCTTTGAGTGTGGGTTTCTTTTTTGTCATTGTTCTTCCTCTTTAAATCGGTGAAATCTGGTAATCGGAATCATACACAATAATCTCCTGGACTTCTTCTCCCGAGGTCAGTTCATGCAGGGCCCATACAAGAGCATCGATCCGATCCGGCGATCTGTCCCCCGGCACCCAGTTCGTCATCTGGTCCTCTAACTCTGGGAATGTGCCAAGGTGGTGCACCCGGCCCTGCTCGTATAGTGCCGCAATGGGTTCCGCCCGGATGATCTTACCCCTCGACGCATGGACTTTCGTAAACGGGATATTCGGGTCAACCTGCCGAAGGTTCATTTCAACGAGATCGCCGCCGTTGTTCACTTCCCCGATTACCCTATCCGCCTGGTGCCTTCGGAACCCTTTTACTACCGCTCTCGCCCAGTCCAGCGGTGTGCCTCTTAACGAGTAATCCCCGAGAATGTAACAGTGGCCCGCTGCGTCAAGTCCTGCCGCTACAATGCCGGTCTCGTCACTCTCTTTTGTGGACGTAACCGCGGGGTCAACGCCAATAACAACCCGAATCAACGCGGGTGTTTTTATTACTCTTTGCGTATCGATATACTGATACTTGAATATCCCACCTTCCCGCGGGATGGGCCGCTGCTGGTATAACGACGCCCACCAGTGCGATCCTACCGTTCTTCTCATCTGTTCAAGCCGATCCCGCGGGAACCGGGCGGGCCATAACGCTTCGCCTTCACTCCGGCCTATTGGATCTTCGGGTTCTGCGAGTGCTGGGAGGTTAATTATTTCCCACCGTTCCCCCCCGGCCTGCATGTCGTGAAGGAGTTTACCGGCGAGATCGTTCTGGCTCCACCGCGTCATGATCAGGATAATCGCGCCATTGGGTTCAAGGCGGGTATAAAGTGTGGAAAGATACCATTCCCATGTCTTTTCTTGTATTGTCGTGCTCATCGACTCTTCGGCATTTTTCACCGGATCGTCAATGATAATAAGGTGCCCGCCTTTCCCGGTAATCGGCCCCCGAGCGCCCGCGGTTGTCATACCCCCGGTGTTTCCTACTATATCCCACCGTGACGCGCTGGAACTATCAGGGTTGAGCTTTACAGGTATAGGGAAGATCGTGCCGTGCTCTTCAAGAAGGTCTCTTGCTCTCCTACCCCATTGTGCCGAGAAGTCTGCTTCGTAGCTGGTGAGGATTACCCGTTTATCCGGGTGCATTCCGAGATACCATGCGGGGGTATATTTACTGATCAGCTCTGATTTACCATGTCTTGGTGGCAGGAACACCATGAGCCGGTTAAGTTCACCGCGGGTGATCTGAAGGAGCTTGTCGTTAATTAGTTTCAGGTGCGGGGCGTTGATCCATTGCCCTCTTGACGCTACCTGCGCAAACCCACCCGGCGAACTTCTTGCCGTTCTTATGAGTAGTCCCCTGGAAATATCAACGGGGTTAATCTGACTCTGTAAGGACTTTACGAGCAAGGGCTTTCACCTCCTCGTCACTCATGTTTGAAAGAGGTAATTCGATCTTACCGGAATGCTCCACCTTCTCCCGAAACGCGCCAAGGGCCTTGCCTTCCATTTCCACGAACTTGCTTTCTACCTGGTAAACTTTCAATTCAAGGTGCGGGTTTCCTGCTATCTTTGCCTCTGCCGCCATCTCGTTAAATCTGATCTTCTTATTCTGAAGGTGAGTGAGAAAATCTTCAGCCTCTGCCTTCTCCTGTGCAACTGCCGCTTTCTCGATTTTAGCTTTGATATGCCCGTTCTTCACATGCCGGAATAGTGCATCATATGATATTGTGAATTGACTTGCGATATTGCGGATGCTTGCAGTTCCACTAACGAGTGCCTTATCAATCTCTTTCCGTTTCGGGTGCTGGCAGATAGAACACTTTGCCATGCTCACACACCATTGAGTAAAGAGAGTTCATGTTCGAGCAGTTCTTTCCGGTCCTGAAGTTCTGCGAGTTTTGCATTTACGTTTTCCAGTAGTGTAGTGAGTACCTTCTTTCTCTTTTCCGGGTTGGTGATATCTGCAGGCAGGTGTGGCATTTTAGTTAATCCCTCCATTC
>LAHQ01000311.1_pt1 | contig 12342 bp, 16 predicted proteins | sample 329661 | NCBI WGS metagenome assembly LAHQ01 (sample SAMN03275700, study PRJNA271635) | activated sludge metagenome | isolation source: sample C-2 Sludge from acidogenic chamber (second chamber) of Anaerobic... | reverse complement strand
GGGTCTTAGATGCCGATGTTTGCTGAGCTGTTCGGCGTTAACATAACTTTGCCGTTCGGCATTAGGGTGCTACCAATGAAAGCGGAATTCCCCTTGCCGTGTGCGGGGCCGTTGGTGTACGTGTTTTCGATGGGGTCGTAGATGCCGATGTTTCTATTCACGGAAAAAGGTACCAGCAGAACCTTGCCGTTCGGCAGCAGGGTGCTACCAAAGAAAGCGCCAGTGCCTTTCCCGTGTGCTGGGCCGTCGGTGTAAGTTGCAACTCCAACACTATAATCTTCGTTAATCCACTCGAAGATGTGCGGTGTAGTAAGCTCTGACGGCATCGTGATTAGCCTTACAATGTCCGCTGATGCCGAAGCGGGGTATTGCTCAAATTCGGAGCAACTAAATAAATCAAGCGAAGTTTTTAACGAATCAAGAACAACATCGCGGTACTCTTGAAATTGTACCGTGCTCATATCTTGATAGATTGAAAGCACGTCTTTAATCTGTGCTAAAGCGGCTTGGCGTACAGCGTCGTAAGGCTCAAAGATAACTTTGGGTGTGGCTGCTTGTGCAGTTAAAAGGCTGAACACAAGCAGGATTGTTAAGATTAGTTTCCTCATCTGCCGCCCTCCATCAGTACAATGCCGACTTCTTGAGCTGATATAAAGTACAACGGTACATTTTTCGGTACTTCAATGTACAGAGTATCGTTAATCGGTAAGCCTGTTTCAACTGTTACAGTGTCTTCAAAGCCGAGACAGACGGGTTTAAATGCATCTCTGTTTTTGATTGCAACAAAACGCCTTGTATCTGACGTGAGTTGCGATGAGAATGTGGCAACTGTGCTTGTAACGCTTGCTACTGATATTTTCCATTCAATCGGATTATTTATTGAATCTGATATAATTGCAATGTCAAGAGCCATTGACGCGATATTTGCAGAATCCGATCCGCCGATGGATACCGGCAAGGGGTACGATTGACTGACGTAATTACCCGCATCATCAGCCATTAACCGAGGTGTTGACGGTGATGGTATCCCCTGCGAGTAAGCGGTACAAGCGAAAAGAACAAAAAACAAAACAAACAACTTTTTCATAAAAACTCCTTAAATTGATAATACGGTGTACACTTCGCCCGTGGACTTGGCGTACAGAGAGCCAACAACGGCACCATCAGCTAATGCAGCGGCGTTATCAGCGTACACTGGCAAGTTAGCGTTTGTACCGTCGGCAAGCAGCGAAAGTAGCAAATTTGCCTTTAATTCGGCAAAAAACGGTAAGTCTATCTCGCTGCCGGGTGCGTTTGTAATGATAGAATCAAGTTCGGTAGTGTCCATATTTTACTCCTCAATCAGTATATTTTCAATGTCAAAAACCAAAGCTGTCCAGCCCACAAGCGGGAAGTTGTCAACGTCTCCAAGTTCGTTATCGGCTAAAATCGTTGTACTAACTAAATCGCCAAGTTCGTACAGTTCTTCATAAATCTCCCACTTGTCAACATTGTACCGTACTTTATAAAGCGTATCAGCATCTAATGTACAAAGATGCGTGTACGACTCGCCGGATACAGCTGCTAGTCTTATCCCGGGGTAGCCGAAGCCGTCCTTGAAAAATAAAATATCTTTTGTCGCCGCCATTGTCGCGTCGAAGTCGCTTTCTGTTAGCCGGTAAAACATCTTGTCGTTTTGATTTTCTATATTAACAAGCGTACCGTACCGAGGCACAAGAGAAGAAGTGGGCGACATTAACCCAGAGCCGTACTGTACAGTTGGCGAGAATGCAGCCACAACAACAGACCATGTCTTTTCTTCGTCATCATAACCCAAAGCCGCAAGCGTTTTGAGTTCAAAAAGCTCAATCGGTGAAGATTGTGTTTTAATAACTTCTCGCATCGAATAATATATGGCGAAGCTCTCAAATCCCAAAGGCGGCTGAAACTTAAAAAGTCTAAAATCGCCCAAGCCGTCAGTTTTCATCAAAAAAGTGTTATCTGCTATTTGATACGGCTCAAAAACTGCAGAAGTTAGTACAATATCAACTTTTCCCGTGTCAAGCTCTGTACCCTCAACTTTAATTTCAAAGTCGTACACGTCATCTTTAGCCATCAAGCCAAAATGCAAAGTGTTATTATAGCCGTCAATGCGTTGCCAAGCGTCTGTACCGACTCTACCAAGTACCCTTCCGTTGTCAAGAGCATTAGAGCCATTAGCACGCGCTAAACCGTCAGGTTCGCCCGTGATATTGCCGCTTATAAAGTCTGCTCGCTGTGCAAAAAGTTGGTGATTTGTTACCAAGTCTTCTGTACAAACATATTTAAGCGAAATCACGGTGTCAGGCTTAATATTGAGTGATTGAATCTCGATATTTGAAGCGTTAAGAATCTTCATTGTAAAAGAACCTCCGCGCCAATTTTATCGCAAGAAAAGTTAAGCGTCAAAGCAGTATCACGATAGAAAGCATAGCTTCTCTTTTGCCCACCAGTCTCCGCCGCCGTTGCAATTAAATCGCCTTTTGCGGGCAAGGTCGGCGATAATGCCACTTTCATACTTGCGGATAAAAGATATATTGTACCCGACGGTTCGCCGTCTACACCGAACATCAAGCCGGCAGTTGATATTTTCATTTGCGCTGTAATATCGCCAATCTGCAAGTCATCTTCAACGCGGGGCACAGTTATCACCCCGTTAAAGCTGTCTAAAGTGATGTTTTTGCCGTACGGAGTAAGTTCAGCAAGAGCAGAGTACATAATTTCTGTACCGTCAACAGTTACGCTTCGGCTTATCGACGGCGATTTTAAGCGCGTCCAAGTTTGTGCAAAACTGACCATTTCAACCGGCGATAAGTCTATAAGCCTTTCATATACAGTGCTTCCATTTGCGTAAGTTAGTCTAATGCGGTTAGGTAGCGGTATTGAGTCGATTATCAAAAGTCCATCTTCTGCCGTTTCGGTTTTTGTGATCGCGTAATCTACAAATTTACCTGTGCCCGGATTGTACTCTCCGTAAGCCACGGAAACGCTGACAGATCCGCCAATAATAGCCCCTGTTTCGTCAGTTATCGGAACCGAGAAATATCCATCTGCGTACGTGCCTCTTATCTGTGTACCAGTTTCTTTAACGCTTAAAAAGCCGCAAACTAACATCATACGTACATCAACACAGACTATATCACCTATCGCAAAATCAGCAAAGGTAAGCCCCAGGTTATGGTACATACCACAGAGATAATTTTTATCGTCGATTTTGACGTTAAAAGCACTATCACCGACCGAAATTATTGTACCTGCTTTATATATCTGCTTTTCTTTTCCCGCTTGCTTAGCTATAACCGCAGCCATACTTCGCCACATCGACTGCCGTAAGTCTTCGGCTACCGCTGTACTAAGCGGGAACGATAATACTCCGTTAAGCGGCATTTCTAGCGGATAAATCCCGTACAATTCTCCGACTTGGATTATATTAACTTCCGATTTCCCGGGTAATTCAAAGTGTGGTAAAAGATTGTAGGCGGTTATGTACTTTCCGCCCAGTTTCGCGATTGCGATGTACCGCCCGTCATCAAGTTTTGATGATACTTTTCCGTACGTTGTAATCACAGTAAACTTACCTCTGAAAGCCAAGTTTGAGCGTTTCCATTTGCAAAGTGATGCTGCAGACGGTTAACTTTCGCTGTTGCCGAAGTGATGCCAAGCCGCACACTTGAAAAACTTATTAAATCGCCAACTCGCAAAAATGGATTTAAAACCATCTGTACAGATACCCTGCCCCTTAATCCCACAGATAGAAAAGCTTCTGCGGCCGCAACGTTAGAATCAATCGGCAGTTCGGGGTCGCCATATGTTGTACTGTACCTTAAAACGCCCCTCGCGGCTACATCTGCCGCATCTTGTACAACCTGCGTTACTAATTCGCCGTCGTCGTCTAAACCCCAAACCGTGATTGTGTTAAAAGTGCTTTGTGCACCGACCGAACGTGTTATACTTCCCGTGTTATCGTCTGAAACAGTGAATACCGCTGGTGTTTCAACTTCTTCGCCTGACTGATTGTCGATTTTTAATCCTCCGGCTGTACGCTCTTCAATAATCGCGGTACCGAGCGTTATAGTGTTTATCAGCTCGCCGATTGAAGTTTCTTGCGCCCCGCCGTACGGTTTGTCCGACAACATCATAACAAGCCCTTGAGTTTTTGAGAAACTCCCGGTTGACTTTAACGCATCGTTTATCGCTCTGAAAGCAGTTAAGCGGTTAGGCGCGTTGTACGACTTATTTAAAATGCTGACAGACGCAGGACGGCAACTTAAAGATATTGATCCGCCCGATGCACCTTGAGACTCTGAATAACTTTCTATTGTACCGGTGAACACGTCGACATCATAGCTAGAAGTACCAATCATCATATTTATCGTGATTGTTAAAATTTTGTTTGACGGTCGCAAAAGGTCTTCGTAAGTTGCTTGACTGATGCCCCACTTGTTAGTATCGCGTACAGTAAGCATAGCATTACCGGAGCCATTTATGTTCGCCGAAATTTGAAAGTTAATAACTTCGCCGATCGGAATATCTTGTACACCGTCGTTTATTTTTACTCTCGCTGAATAGCTTATCGGGCGGTTCTCTACGAAGACACCGTCAATATTTGAGCGGCCAAAGTCGACAGATACGGGTAAGTGATTAAGCTTTAAGCCCGCAAGAGCACCGCCAACTCGCATTACACCGCCTACACCGCCGATTATCATTACAGTACCTCATTTATAAAGGTTATCTCAAATGCTGCGTTAGTGCTATTCTCTGTTGCTTTTGCAGCCGATATAAGTACAACGCAAACAGTAAACCGTCTGCCTCGGTGCACAAGCAACCATTCGTTGTATTCGCTGTTACAGATGTTTTCAAGCTTTTTAAAATCTTCATTCTGTAAGATTCTTTGGAACCGGGCTTGCTTGCCTGCGATTGTACGATTAAAAACGCTGACTTGTGCACCGCCGCTTATAGTTGTTGAGATTGATACGGTTTTTGTAACTGATAAATCAAGTGGTACCCCGCTTATAAGCAGTTTATAAGCGTCTATATCCGATAAGCTGGTGATGTACGACGGCAACGGTGAAATTGAAAACATAGTACCCCCTTAGCGTGCAGTTGTAATAGCCATTATCGGCGGCATTGCTTGTCCAGCCATAGTCTGTACCATAAAGTTAAACAAGAATTCACCCAAGTTTTGAAATTCTGCCGGCCAATTAACGGCGCGGCCGACTTCAATAAGCCGTTCTTGTGCCGTCTTTTGAGTTTCTTTTGTGGCTCTGTCTGCTAAACTGGTGCTTATCTTGTCTGTACTGAATTCACTATTTATTTTATCGTTCAACACTTGCTTGTATTGTACTGCAAACTCGTCGATTTTCGATTCGTCAAAAATTAGCTCGGGCGTAACTTCAAACTTCATAGCGCCCTCGTCGCCGCCAAAAAATGGGAGCCACTGTACAACTCTGTCATACACTCGTTCAAAGGCTGCGGGAATTGTTGCGATTGAGTCGATGACAAGAGCCACGGCGTCACCGATTTTTGTTAAAACCTCTAAAATAACATCAAAAATATCGACGGTAGTCCAAATGAATGTTTTAGATATTACTTCTAAATCTGTTGCCCAGCCCGGCATTTCTGCCGTGATTAAGTTTATTGTAGCCTTGAATTTATCAACAATATCCTGCGTATTGATGTACTGTGCAAAGTCGATATTTGATAAATAGTCGGTAAAATCTTCAAAGCCAGTTTTTAAGTCGTCCCAAGAAAACTCATCGTACAATTTATTAATCTCGACAAAGAGCTTGTCAACAAACTTCGTTACGCTTGTTGCATCAAAAGTTCTGATGAAGTCAACAACGTCGTCTTTTAGCTCTGTGAAGAATCTCGCAAGCTCCGGACTTGCGTTAATAGCGTCGCCGATCACGATTTTAAACCGCTCCCACTGCTCCGACAATGCACCGATTTTGTCGGCGATATTAAAGCCGGTTTCTCCGTACTGTTTCGTTGCTTCAGTAATTTTACCAAGCATTGTTGAAACAGTTTCGCCCTTGTCGATGATTAAGCCCATATCTGCGAGTGTACTAAATCTGCCCTTTTGCAATGCCGTAATCATTCTGTCGGCCATTGCCTCAAAGTCTTCGCCTGTTGCCTCTGTACGCCTTTTTACGAAAGTGAAAATTGTTTCTAACTCTTCAACGTCGAATCCCGCTGCGATGCCTTTTGACGATAAAGCGATTGTACTGTTCATCGATATTACATTGTCTGTAACATCTTCTAGAATTCTCTTGACTGCCTCGCCGTCAACGCCCCAACTTTTAGCAAGATTCGTGAACTGATTTTGCATTTCGCGAAAGTTACCGCCGATAACGGCTAAGTCTACAAGCCCTGTTAGTGCACCTGTCGCCAAATTCGCGGCGGTAGAGAAGCCGGCAAAAGCAACATCGGCGACGCTCTTCATCGCTGTCAAGCCCTTGCCGACTATGTTTAAAGCTGAATCCAGTCCTAATAGTGTACTAGAATATTTGTCAACCGCGTTTAAAATTATATTTATAGTACTTGAACCGGCCATTTATTTTTTCTCGCTTTCGTTTATTCTGTACGCAATTCTTAGCTTTAAATCTGTTAAGCCCCTGTCAATCACGGTTTGTACCGCTACCCCGTCATTCTCTGCAATCGCAACGGCGAGCCTCAGGAATTCATTTTCCTGAAGCTCTGCAATCAGTTTTTTATTTCTTCGTCCGAAATTGTGGGCGCGAAAGTCTCGTTAATAGCAGTAAGTAACTCTTGAAAGACAACGGGATTTTTTGACAACTTGCAAGCATCGGAATACGGCATAACTAAACACTCGGCTACAAGCGCTGTTTGAAACTTATCGCCGTGTACCTGTCTTAACTCAATAAGCTTAGAAAAGTCTACGGCGTACAGCGTGACAGAGCCGCCGAGAGACTTGATGTAAACATCTTTCTTGTCTTCAACTGTACCACGCTTAACAATTTCTTCGATTGATAATACTTTATCCTTTTTGCCCATAAAAAACCCCTTAAATTTCGTCTGAACGTGACGGCATATCACCGCAAGAACCTGACACGCTAATCTTGTTAAACGCCCCAACATCAACGCTTAAATCGGGTACTATTGTACCGACCGTCTGCATATAAAAACCGTTCGGCCATGTACATCTTACCCCGCAATGCCCTTCGCGCTTGTACACGTTGTCAAGAGCTTTTGTGTCGCTCGCAAGTTGTTCATAAGAGAAGGTCCACCCGCTAATGCTCGATGTACTATACGAACCGCTGAAAGTCTCTTCTGTCTGTGAAGATGCAGAAGCGGTTATTTTAAAGCTCTTTCCAGTCGGTATTTCAGACAGAACCGTATCTAGTGTGTACCCAGTAAACTTAACCGGGCGGGTTTTGTCGTCCGTATGACAAGCCAAAAGAGCTTCTGGCAGGATAACACCGCCGATATTCGGCAAGATGTGATAGTCTAAGCCTGCGAATTCCCTATCAGTAACTTCAATGTCTGAGTCTACAACAATCGCCGAAACTGAGCCAGAAAGCTGTACATATCCAAGAAGAATATCAGTGGCCCCGATAAGCGGCTTCTCGCCCGCGTCTGCGCCGTAAGTTGTTACAAGACTGTCTCCGTCCGTACCCTTAACTATGCTAAGTACCCCCGCATTGCTTGTTAAAATAGCCGCCCAAGCCTTTTTCGAGCTTTCAGGGCGCGTAGCGAATTCAAGAGTTGCTGCAGCCACAGAAACTTGAGCGCCGTCAACAAGAATAATCCCTGCAGACACATCAACCTTGTCTACTGCAGCGTTCGGAGTGATGTCGCAACCCGCTAATAGCCCGTCAATGTCGATTTTCGGCGCAACCTCGGGACGCATATTTATAAGCGTTTTGTTGGCTCCAAGCTTATAAACCCTATTTGCGTACAACTTACCTTTGTACGTGTACGAAGCTTGAAGTGTCATCGATGCGGAAGTTGATTTAACCCCATCGCTTGTGTTCATCAGTATTTTAGCATTTTTACCCGAAGTCGGAAAATTTGGAAATTGTGTACCCATTTTAAACTACCTTTCTGTCGATACTTTTATTTGTCTGAAACTGTGAAAATAGGGATAATAGCACTTAATAGCAGTATTTCCCTCTTCCACAATCGAGATTTCGGCGGGCGTCGTCGCTGATTCGTCCGCGAATTTTTCTATCGCCGCAAAAACAAGAGCTTCGAGCTTTTCGATTGTGTTAAAACCCTTGTACAACCCGATTGTTGATTCTTCAGTCGCCGTGTCGTCATCTAATATTGCACAACCGATGCCGATGCCGCGTACATCAACGCCGGGTTGCGAGTGCTCTACATCGTTCATGTACAACGCTATCAACGGCATATCATCACGGCTAGGGGGATTGTCGGGGTCAATTTCAAAGAAATATAAAGGTTGCTTTGCGAAGTTTGTATTACAAAATGTCGAAAGCGCCGTATCGCTTTTTATAGCTTTTAAAATTGCCTTGCATAAGTCGTAAGTCGTTGTATAAGCCATTTTCAGCCCCCAAGCCGTTCTAAAAAGAATTGTTCAAACATCGCCGACGGATTGTACATGTCGTCTATTTTACTGATAACCGGCCTTGCAGGTCGCACCGGCCACCTTGTCAATGGTACCCCGATTGCTCTGGTGTACCGCATCATTGCAAAGAAGTTGTTGCCGTTGTTGTACCCGCTAAAGTCTAACCGCCCCGCCTCTTGCCAATTTGCGAACTTTTTATCCCAACCGAAGCCGCGTCTTTCTGGTATCAAGCCTATTTTAAGCCATTGCCCGTTTTTCTCGTCAAGCTGATATTCCATCATTTGCCTAAATTTCCCGCCAGGTACCGTACGTCTTTTAGTAGCAAATTCAAGGTCTACTTTTTGGCCGGTGCCGGTAAACTTTGAGGGACGATTTCTTGCCGCCATAGACTGTACAATAAATCCGGTCAACGGATGCTTGCTTTGCGGCGCGAAATTGTTTTTGCCGTCTTTAAAAAATTGCTTGATTTTCTTCGTTGTTTCAGAACCGGTCTTAGCAAGAGAGCGACGCAATGCACGAGCAAAGACATCCTGCGCGGGCCTTTGGTGCCCCCTATTCACAAGCTGCATAGCAAGAGCAACGGCAAATTCGTCGGATCCGGTGATTTCTATATCGTGCGAAAGTGTCATGGCTTACTCTTTTCTTCCGATTCAACTTGAAGCGTCCAAGCTCCGAACTCAAGACTAACGCGGTTAAGCACCGTGTACGTCGCCGTGTCGGTTTCGATTTTGTCGTTTCGTTGGGGAAGTGCTATGTCTTCAAAGCGTACAACTACGGTGCTGTAATCTGCACGTCCGTACTCTGTGCTAACCTCCGCTTTGTTTTGTACAATGCATTTAAGCCCCGTTACTGTGTTTTTCGTTGCAAAGTCGGTATAACTGCAAGTTTCGGCGAACTCATCAGAATTAAAAAACACGGAAGTTAAGTCAATGTTCATTTGTGTTTTTAAGCTCATTTAATAACTCCCGTGCTTTAATTTGCGATTTTACCCAAGCCTGCTCGATAGTATACGATACTTCCGATGCGGTACGATAAGGTTCGCCCGCCCACAAGCTGTACCCGCCGTAAAAAACGGGGTCATAGAAGTCGAGCAAGCTATGTTTTGTCATCGCAATTTGATTTTAACAGTTGTTGCAGCGCTGTTGGCCGCTTCGACTACATTACCTGCAATAGAAGCTAAGTCAGCTGTTGTTGTGCCAGTGCCGATGGCAACAACCGAAGCCTTGCCCGAAGTTATAGAAACGGGTACACCAAGGGTATACACCGAAGTCAACGATGCCGTTGCTTTCGGTATTTCGTACACTCCTGAAACATCAAGTACACAAACTTCACCGGTTGCGGCGTCGTCAATAGCGATACCGCCGAAATTTGAGCCGAGAGTAACGTAGTCACCGGCACTGATGTCGGCTTGAGCAATTATTTTAATTGTTTTTCCTTCGGAAATTTTGTTATCCATTTTTATTGTACCTTTCAAATAAAGTATGGGCGCTCTGTGAGAACGCCCGAAAAGTTAATCAAGCGCCGGGGTTGCAGAACATTCCGCGATAATCAAGAGCTTTTGCAGCATAGTCAATGTACGCTAAATATGTACGTCCCAAGATGCTGCCGTCGTTGTCGATAGCTTCGATTGTCGGTGTGTCTTTCCCGTTCAAGAAAGCCACTTCTACTGTATCGATGTTATCCGCAACCAAGAACCATTTTTTACCCGGGATATGCCCGCTGATAACGGGAACCAAGCCCATATTTTTGTATGGGTTAAAGTCTGCATTACTTGAAGCAGTGGCATCAGTTGTTGAGTTGCAGAGTATAGACGCGGCCACAAGATTTTCAAAGCCGCCAACAATGTACCGACCCATCAAGCTAAGAGCCATACCGCCGTCGCTCTTTTGGTTGCCAATGGCGGCCATAGCGATAGAAAGTTTTGAACTATCTACAATGCCTTTTGCAGTTCCTTCTAAGTTGTCGTGGTCGGAATGGAACAATTTAACGCCGTCGGCAAGGGCTTCGTTGTCGAGAAGTACACCGTAAGCAGCGGCCTCAATTTGATTGGCAGCTCTTTGACCAAACGCAAAGAACATTCTATTAAAAAGTCCTGCATCGTCGTTGATAAGTGCTTGACGCGTGATAACAAGTTTGCGTGCATAAGTTTTAAGCGTGATTGATTCGCCTCTGTCGCCGATGACGCCCTGCTGTACCTCTTCGCCTGATTCGTTAAGCAGCATTTCAGGAGCGTCGCCCAAAGCTGCTCGTGACGCTGTTTTGAAGTCAGGCAACATTCCAGTTTTCGCCCATATTCTGTAAGTTTGCTGCCCAGCTTGGTACCCCTGCATTACCGATTTGTTGGCAACATTCGCTAAGATATTGGGGAAGTCTGACGTAGACAGAGCACGCTTCATAATTTCTTCGCGACCCATGTAAGATGTGTCGACATTTGAGGCACGCAAGCAGTTTCTAGCGATATTTTCAAAGCTCAAAGTTGAATAGTCTTTAGCACCTGGCGCGGGTGTTGCAAGCTTAATACCGCTTCTAATCAATATTCCGTCGACTGCTGCAGCTCTTTTTTTCTCGATGTCTTCTGTACCGACTTCGATACGTGAAGCAGTTGACAATGGTACGGTTCTAGCTTGAATTGCATCAAGAATAGCGTCTTGTACCTGTTCTACACTAGCACCCGAGCGAATATATTCAGCTGCCTTGTCTGCATAACCGTGCTTTGCACAAAGCTCTGATATTTTTGCGCTTCTAATAGTAACCTCTTTGATACCGTCTTTTGCCGGATTTTCGGTTGTTACCGTAGTTTCGGCGCGTTCTTTGATTTCTGCTGGCATTGATTTTTCCTCCGTTATTTTTTCTGCGGCATCACGCGCCGCGCGTTCACTAACTTGTACGTTTTCATTTCTTGCTTTTGCACCAGAATCGGCACCTATCGCAACAAGCGAAAATTCTTGTAATGCCCATTTTGTTGTTAAATACAATTCGCCGTTGTACTCTTTGCCGTTTTTAACAAAGCTTTCGCCTTCCGGTATGTACACGGTTTCTTCTTGTCTGTACCCAACTGAACCGCTGTCTAAATGCCCTTCACGAACTTTTAAAAGCGCCTCTTGCGCGTCTTTTGACTTAGAGAAGTACAGACGACCAATAACTTTGCCATCTTCAATTTTAAAGTCGCGTACAGAGCCTAAAATGTTTTTAACTGTGCCTCTGTCGTGACTGTCAATTAGCGGGATCTGCTTATTGTCGGGAATAATGACGCCGTCCGCTACAATAATCTCCTCGACTAATTTCCAGCGGGCGAAGTCAAATATCAAAGCCGGTTGTTCTGTCGATAGCGTGAATTCTACACTATCGTCAGCCTCCCTAAAGCTTTGCGGAGTGTACAAAATCTGTGCACGTGTAACAAAATTCTTATCTGCCATTTTACTGTTCTCCGTTTTCAGTTAATTCAGGTTTCAGTCCAGCCGCCGCAAATAGCTCATTCTCGTACTTTCGAGTCTGTACGACTTCTTCGATATCTCTACCCTGCGTTTCGCAGAACTCTGTGAGCGTATTGACGCCCATTTCAATTTCTTCTTTTGCCGCTTTCGCGTCTTTTAACGGGTCCACCCACTCGGTTTTCGGACGGCTCCAACTGCATCTTAAAAAGTGGTGCGGGTTCTCATCGTACCCAGGCATTGCAAGCGGAGGTTTCCCGAAGCTTTGTTCAAATTCAATAAACCATCGATAGATTTGAGAGTACAATTTTTCTTCAAAAATAGCAAAAGTGTAGCGCATCATTG
>LAHQ01010195.1_pt1 | contig 12700 bp, 9 predicted proteins | sample 329661 | NCBI WGS metagenome assembly LAHQ01 (sample SAMN03275700, study PRJNA271635) | activated sludge metagenome | isolation source: sample C-2 Sludge from acidogenic chamber (second chamber) of Anaerobic... | reverse complement strand
GGTAACCTTAAGTTCACTGATCAGGCGATGAAGGTCACTTTCGGAATAAATTGGAATGCCGTCAGGATAGAGTTTTCCTGCCAGCCCGGCCGGATATTTTCTGCCGTCAATATCGGGTATCTGGGCAGCTGTGAAGGCAACGACATTGTAAAGCTCATTGTCGCGGAAATAGGTATTGAAATTGTGAAAATCCCTGCCCGCGGCACCAATGATAATAACATTCCTTTTTAACATATAACCTCCTCGTTAGTTATTGATTTTTTTAAAATAATATCAGCATAAGTCAGTTGACGTATCCGGCAAATTTATAATTTGTAACTGAAATCGGAAGTGATAATAGTCAGTTTCATTCAATCTTTCTGAGACTTATAATATTTTGATATTATGGAAGTTAATAAATCACTCGGGTTTGTTGATTAAATCTCTTCTTAATATTTTAAACCACAGCATATTGGCAGAATCTTTGCACTAACTTTCGGCGGATGAATGTTCTGGCGCACATATACCTCTCTGGCGACTCTGATAACATAATCATCGGCAATTACATAGGCGACTATGTTAAGGGCCGTGATTACCTGCAGTACCCTGAGGGAATACGCAAGGGAATCATCATTCACCGCCACATTGATGCCTTTACTGACAGGCATCCTGTGGTTCACCGCAGCAAGCTGCACTTCGTAGGACGCTACCGCAAGTACGCAGGTGTGATCATTGACATTCTTTATGATCATTATCTGACAAGGGAATGGGATCTCTTTTCCAGGAGGCCTCTTGAGAGCGTAACCTATAACTTTTACAGGGCCATGGTGAACAACTTTGAGATCCTGCCCGAGTCAGTACGTGAGAAGATGCCATTTTTCATCATTGACAACTGGCTTGAGACATATCAGACCCGCAGGGGAATACGCAGGGTGCTGAAAACGCTCAGCGGCATTACTTCCCTTCCAAAGGAGACACGGTGGGCGATGAGGGTCTGGAAGAAACAGTATTACTCCATCGAGGAAGACTTCATGGAGTTTTTCCCGCAACTGATAAGCTACGTTGAATCTGAATTCGGGATAGAGCTTTCACCGGGAATCCGCGTGCCTTTCTGATCAGCCAAGATACTCGGTTCGCCCTGCGTCAAGCCTCAGGAAAATAAACAGAAGCATGGTGAATCCCCATAGAGAGCTTCCCCCGTAACTGAAGAACGGCAGGGGTATGCCTATTACGGGCATTACCCCGATGGTCATCCCGATATTGACAAAGAAGTGGACCAGGAACAGCCCGAATACTCCATAACCGTAAGCGCGTACGAAGGTTGTCCTCTGTCGCTCAGCCATCATCATCAGCCTGAGGAGAAGCCAGACGAAGAGTCCTGTTACCACTGTGGAACCGATAAATCCCCACTCTTCTCCGACAGTGCAGAAGATGAAATCGGTGCTCTGTTCGGGGACGAACTTGAATTTCGTCTGGGTACCGTTCAGGTAGCCCTTCCCGGCGAATCCGCCGGAGCCGATCGAGATCAGAGACTGGTTAAGATTGTATCCTTCCCCGAAGGGATCATCTTCCATGCCCAGCATGATATTGATCCTGGTCTGCTGGTGGGGCTTGAGTACCTCATGAAATGCATAGTCGACGGTAAAGAGGTACAGCAATCCACCCAGCAGGAAAGCGTATATGATTGCCTGGTTTACCATTCTCAGCCGGTAAATGAACCAGGCGTACACCACACCTGCAAGGAACACTGCAAGAACAATGATCAGTACTGTGTCAAGGTCAAGAATGTAATTCCCGATGAGGAAAGCCATACCTCCGGTGACAGCCATAACTGCGGCTGCTTTAAGGGTCAGCAGGTATCCGGAAGTAACCAGGAGAGCTATGGCTGCTACCACCAGCAGCCCGATGGCCACCGGCAGGTTTCCGAGTATCAGGGTCAGGAGGAACAGTGCCACGGCAAGGATTGCCGTGATAAACACCCATATGCTCATCCCTTCGCGGTAAAGGACAACGAAAAATGCAAAATAAGTCACCACCGATCCCATGTCAGGCTGGACTGCAATCAGCAGTACAGGGGCTATGATGATAGCTGTAGCCGCTATCATCTCCCTGATGCCAAGTAACTGCCGTTTGGAGTTGAGATATGATGCAAGCGCCAGGCCGGTGGCAAACTTGGCAAACTCAGAAGGCTGAATGCTGAATGCACCAACTCCGAACCAGGCCCTCGCGCCGTTGATTTCCTTCCCGATAACCAGCACAAGAATAAGCAGCAGGATGAAGAAGCCGTATATGAACCATGCAAAAAAGAACCATAGCTTGTTGTCAGTAACCATCACCATAACGGCCAGGATAATTGCCGCGATAATGAAGATCAGCTGTTTCCCGTAACGCTGCGACATGTCAAAGATGCTGGTATGTTGCTCATTGTAGACAGCCGCATAGATGTTCAGCCATCCCATGATCATCATTGCCAGCCACAGTATCACCGTAACCCAGTCAAGCCTTGCCAGTATGTTATTGCTCTTTTCCACTTGGTTTTATTACCATATTCAGGACGTGATCCTCCAGGTATTTTCTCTTTATGTCGTCAGTAAGGTATTTTTCTATCATCAGGCTGGCAATGGGGGCAGCGAATGTGGAGCCGAAACCTGCGTTCTCCACGTACACTGCAATCGCGATCTTCGGATCGTCCTTGGGGGCAAAGGCCACGAAGATGGAGTGGTCTTTCCCGTGCGGGTTCTGTGCCGTTCCGGTCTTTCCGCATATTATGATGCTGTCAAGGCGTGCACCGCGTGCCGTTGAGCCGGGGCCTCCGTTGACGGCTCCTTCCATTCCTTCAATAACAGGCAGAAAATTCTCCGGCGAGATACCGGTAATGTATTTCTGGGTATAGAGGGGAGACGGTGTTCCATTATCACCTATCTTCTTGACCACGTGAGGAATATAAAACGAACCCCTGTTGGCAATTACAGCTGCCATATTGGCCATCTGCAGCGGGGTGGCGCCAATCTCCCCCTGGCCGATAGCCAGTGAGATCACCGTGAGGGCCTTCCAGCGGTCCTTTCCGTAATAACGGTCATAGTATGACCTTGTTGGAATGTTTCCAGACAACTCGTTTGGCAGGTCTATCCCCATCTTGTTTCCGAAGCCGAAAGCCACCAGGTACGCCCGCCACTTGTCAAATGAATCCTGTATTGATCCGGAGGCAGGGTTCTCCAGTATATTGCGGAAGGCGTTGCAGAACCAGGCGTTGCACGACTGTGCCACAGCCTGGGGGAGGTTGAGGGGCGAGGCATGCGAGTGACATCCTACCGTCAGCGAACCGGCATGGTAACCGTTGCTGCAACTGAAAAGGGAAGTGGGTTTAATGACATTCTCCTGTAAGCCTATGAGGCCATTCATTATCTTGAATGTGGAACCGGGCGGATATGAGGCCATCAGGGCCCTGTCAAAGAGCGGCTTTACCGTATCAGCCTGCAAGGCAGTAAAATTCTCTGACCTGACTCTTCCAACCAGCAGTGAAGGATCATAGGTTGGAGATGAAACGAGGGTGAGAATTTCACCCGTCGAGGGTTCGATTGCAACGATTGAGCCTGTCTTGTTCTGCATCAGCCGTTCACCGTACTCCTGGAGGGTAAGGTCAATGGTAGACCACAGGTTGGTTCCCGGGATGGCCACCGTATCATACCTGCCCTCGGCATATGATCCTTTGATATTGTTGTGCACATCAACAAGGAAGATGTTGACCCCCTTCCTTCCCCTGAGATGCTCCTCGTAAGATTTCTCAATGCCGCTGACGCCTATATAGTCGCCCGACCTGTAATACCTGTCCTTTGCAATAAGCTTGTTGTCAACCTCGCCCACGTAGCCCATCAGGTGAGCAGCAACCGGCCGGGTATACTTTCTGAGGGTTCTGGCCTGCACGTAGAAGCCGGGGAAGCGGTAAAGCTCCTCCTGCAATACTGCGTATGTCTCTGAAGAAATCATCTTCATGAAAACTGACGGCGCCCGGCGCGAATATGATACGGCAGCCTTCATCCTGGACTTGAAATCATCCATGGTGATGCCAAGGACCTCGTTGAACCTCGTGGTATCAAAGGCGCTTGTCTGGACTGGTATCACCAGCAGGTCATAGGCTGCCTGGTTGTAAACGATCAGTTTGCCGTTACGGTCATAGATTAGTCCGCGTGCCGGATATTGCGTTACCGGCCGGAGGGCGTTGTTGGCGGCAGATACCCGATAGGTCTTGTCAACTATCTGGATATAGAAAAGCCGGGCAATGAGTACCACGGCCGCCAGAAGCACCAGCGCCATGATAAAGTATTTCCTGTTTGCAAACCGGTCCTTCATATCCGCATCCTCATCTGTGTGGCCTGATGAAGTCGAAAAGCAGGATGAAGAATGTGGTAACCGCAGTGCTCAGCAACACTCTCAGCAGAGTGTGGAAGAAATGCTTCAGGCTGAACAGCTCCACGAAGAAGAGGGCCAGGTGATGCACCAGCACCACTGTAACGGTATAGATAAAGAACCATCTCAGTCCGCTGCGGGAAGAAGAGGGCGACATGTCCCCCTCAGCAGCCTCGGCGGTGACGTTGAGAGACAGCACCCATGGACGGACGAAGCCGGCTAGTACGGTTGCAAATGTATGAACACCCATGGTTCCGGTGAAGATATCGATCACAAACCCGGTCAGGAAGCCCAGCAGGAGAAGTATCCATGAGGGTATCGACACCGGGAGGATCAGGATAAACATCACATATACATAAGGGTTGACATACCCGCTGAACTCAATGTTATTGAATATGAGGAGCTGCAGCACTACCAGCAGTACGAAGGCGCCCGTATACCTGAGGATACTGTTCATTTCACCACCTCCTCCTCAAGGGTTTCCCGCTCATCCCTGGTCAGGTTGCCTATTACGTACACATCGGTAAGCTTTTTGAAATCTACCGAGAGCATAACCTTCAGGGAGATGAAGTCGCCTCCCCGGTTCTGATCGCCGGTTAGGGTTCCGGCCATCAACCCGGCCGGGAAGATTGCTGAATAGCCGCTGGTAACGATTGTATCACCCTCACTTACCGTCACATGATGAGGTATCTCCGAGAGCTTTGCATACCGGTAATTTATACCGTCCCATGCAAGGGATCCGAAATAGTCATTGCGGGCAATACTGGCACTGAGGCGGAAATCGGTGTTCAGCAGTGACATCACCACCGAGTAGTTAGGTGAGACACCCACTACTACTCCGACCACTCCTGAAGGGGAAGCTACCCCCATGCCAACGTGCACTCCGTGCTTTGATCCCCGGTCTAGGGTAATGAAGTTCTTCTGTTTGTTGACAGAATTACTTATGACCCTGGCATTCAGGTATGTGTAATTGACACCACTGATGGTATCATGTACTCCGGAAAATCCTTCCGCAGGCATGGCGGTCAGCCCCTCGAGGCGTCTCCGCAGCAGGGTGTTTTCCTTAACGAGCTCTTCGTTTACGCTTCGCAGGCGAAAATAGTAAGTGCCCCTTTCCAGTCTCCTGGCAACAAATCCGGAAATATTGCGGGACAGGCCGTAGAACACGGTCTGATGGTAATTATGCGATGTTGAGATCATGACGAGAGCCACCGCTTCCAGCACAAGGAAAAGGATCAGGGTTTTAAACCTGAGCAGGAAGTTCAGAAGGCTTCTCATTCATGAACAGGGTTTATCTCATCAGGAACGGGTACTTCTCTACATTCTTCAGCGCCACCCCGGTGCCTCTGACCACAGCGTGAAGCGGGTCTTCCGACACCCTGAAGGGGATGTTGATCTTGTCAGTGAGACGCTTGTCAAGGCCTCTCAGCAGAGCGCCGCCGCCTGCAAGGAACACGCCCTTGTTGACGATGTCAGCGTACAGTTCGGGAGGAGTCTGCTCGAGTACCTGAAGGACCGATGCCTCTATTTTTGTAAGAGACTTGTCAAGGCAGTAGGCGATCTCCTGGTATGATACGGGGATCTCTATTGGGAGCGAGGTCATGAGGTTGGGGCCTCGTACCACGAAGTCGGCGGGCGGATTTTCAATGTCAGGAAGCGCTGCTCCCACGGCAATCTTGATATCTTCGGCAGTCTTTTCTCCGATCTTGATGTTATGCTGGTGACGCATGTAAGCCTGGATGTCAGCGGTGAAGCCGTCGCCGGCCACCCTTATCGACCTGTTGCATACTATTCCGCCCAGTGCGATGACGGCTATCTCTGTGGTTCCGCCTCCGATATCCACCACCATGCATCCCTCGGGCGCTTCCACGTCAAGTCCGATTCCTATTGCAGCAGCCATTGGCTCATAGATCAGGTAGACATCTCTTCCTCCGGCGTGCTCCGAGGAGTCACGGACAGCCCTTATCTCCACCTCGGTACTTCCGCATGGGATACCGACAACCATCTTCAGCGACGGTGAAAAGAACTTGGGCCCCGTGTTGATCATCTTGATCATGCCTCTGATCATCAGCTCGGCAGCGTGGAAGTCGGCAATGACACCATCGCGCAGCGGCCTGATCACCCGTATGTTCTCATGGGTCCTGCCATGCATCTGCCTGGCCCTGTCGCCTATGGCAATAAGCTTGCCCGTATTCCTGTCGATGGCCACTATAGATGGCTCATCCACCACAAGCTTGTCATTGGCAATTATATTTGTATTGGCTGTACCCAGGTCTATAGCAACCTCCTGTGAAAGAAAAGAAAATAATCCCATAGGTCCTTGAAACTGTTTCTTGTTAGTCTATTTTAATGTTTGAAATGTCTTACACCTGTAAAAACCATTGCAACACCTGTTTTATTGCAATAATCAATTGATTCCTGATCACGTACGGAACCTCCCGGCTGAACAACAGCTGCAATTCCTGCCTCATGTGCGGTGGTAACCGAGTCAGCAAAGGGGAAGTATGCATCGGAAGCCATCACTGCTCCTTCGAGTGAGAAGCCGAATGCCTTTGCCTTCTGGATAGCCTGGCGAAGGGCATCGATCCTGGATGTCTGGCCTATGCCGCTGGCACACAGCTGCCGGTTTTTTGCAAGCACAATTGCATTTGACCGGCTGTGCTTCACTATCTTGTTTGCAAATACCATGTCAAGGTACTCCTCTTCAGAAGGCTGCCTTGTTGTGACGGGTCTCATTCCTGAGGCCTGTTCAGTGGAGCTGTCACGCTCCTGCCATAGGACTCCTCCCAGCATTGACCTGAATGATTCCCTGCCATTCCCGGCGGAGCGTCGCTGCAAAATGATCCTGTTCTTTTTTGAGCTGAGGATCTTCACCGCGCCCGGCGTGAAGGAGGGGGCCATCACCACCTCGAGGAAAACCTTGTCCATCTCCGCGGCAGCAATCTCATCAACTTCCCGGTTCACTATGACCACGCCCCCGTAAGCCGATACCGGGTCACAGGCCAGCGCATCCTCCCATGCCTCCTTCAGCGCCGGGCGCGAAGCCACTCCGCATGCATTGTTATGCTTGATGATGGCACAGGTGACATCGTCAAACTCATCAATGAGACTGATGGCTGATTCAATGTCAAGCAGATTGTTATATGAGATCTCCTTGCCGTGAAGCCGGACGAATGACCTGTCAGGATCACCGAAGAAAACTCCCTTCTGGTGGGGATTCTCGCCGTATCTCAGAGTATGTGATTCTGTTATGCTTTTGCTGAACACCGTGGCATCGCCGTTCCTGTTGAACCAGTTGAATATGGCAGAGTCATAATGTGAAGTCATTGCAAACGCCTCCAGGGCAAACCGGTACCTCTCCTCAGAGGTGACAGTGCCCTTTCCGTTATCAAGTATCTCCATCAGGCTGCCATACTGGTTTCTGGAGGAAATTATCAGTACGTCAGCCCAGTTTTTGGCTCCGGCCCTTATCAGGGAAATTCCACCGATGTCTATCTTCTCAATGATCTCCTGGTCTGAGGCGCCCGAGGCAACAGTCTCCCCGAATGGATACAGGTCAACAATCACCAGGTCAAAGAGCGGAATATTGTATTCGGTCACCTGCTTCATGTCAGTCTCATTCTCCCTCCTTGCCAGGATACCCCCGAATACTCCGGGATGCAGGGTTTTCACCCGTCCTCCGAGGATGGAAGGATAGGTTGTTATCTCCTCAACCTTCCCTGCGGGCACACCCGAAGCAGTGATGAAATCCCATGATCCTCCCGTTGAAATGATGGCAACACCCAGTTCACTCAGTTTTTTCACAATGGCTTCGAGACCATCCTTATAATAAACCGAAATAAAGGCTCTCTTTATTTTTATGTCGCTCATCATTAATGACTTAGATTAACTGAACCAAGGCAGAAGTAATCGGATAAAAATAGATATTTTTTTTGATTGGCAATGTTTATCAAATAATTGAATTGATGATTTATTGCGGATGTATTGATGTTTCATAATTAATTATCTTTGATCGCAATTAAAGACGGGGACATGTGGTTAAAAATGTTCAAGGAGAGCTTTTTGTTCGCCTTCGGTTCAGTGGCGGCCAATAAGCTGCGCACCTTTCTATCGCTTTTCGGCATTACAATCGGGATTCTATCCATTATCTCAGTATTCACGGTGTTCGACTGGATGGAGAAAAGCATAAAGGATAGCATAGCCACTCTTGGTGATAACACCATCTATGTTGAGAAATGGCCATGGACCTCTGACGCAAACATCAAGTGGTGGGATATGATGAAATGGCAGCCCCCTTCGGTGGAGGATTATGAAGCCGTAGTGAAGCGATCTGCCTCTGCCGAGGCGGTATGCTATACTGTCGGGTCATCAGAAGCAATAAAATACCGCGGTAACCTGGCCAGTGACACATATATTTTTGCTGCCACGCATGACTTTGAGAATGTAAGGTCATTCGAGATAGAGAAGGGCCGCTATTTCACCCTGTCAGAGTCAGCATCGGGCAAGCCGGTTGCAATTCTCGGTTATGAGGTGGCTGACAAGCTTTTCGGAAATGTTCAGCCTGTAGGCAGGGAGATAACCATTAACAAATACAAAGCCCAGGTCATCGGAGTCTTTAAGAAGGAAGGCAAGGGCGGAATGAGTGACAACGGGATGGATCAGGCGGTACTGGTACCGCTTAACTTCAGCCGTCAGTTCATCAACTTCCGCAATCCGTTTCTCAACTCTGATATCATGATAAGGGGGAAAGAAGGGGTATCCGTTCAGCAGCTGTCAGATGAGGTGATAATGATCCTTCGCGCCGCCAGGCGCATAGGACCAGGTAAGGAAAACACCTTCTCCATCAACAGGGCAAGCCAGATAACAAGCACCCTTGAGCCGGTATTCAGGGGCATCAACATAGCGGGATGGATCATCGGGGGATTCTCGATACTTGTAGGCGGATTCGGCATTGCAAACATCATGTTTGTTTCGGTCCGTGAGCGTACGAGCATCATAGGAATTCAGATGGCGCTCGGGGCAAAAAGGAGATGGATACTTCAGCAATTCCTTACCGAATCAGTTCTGCTTTCAATCACCGGCGGGATACTGGGGCTGATACTCGTGTTTATCGGTACCCTTTTTGTGAATTATTTCTTTACCCTGGGGATGCATCTCACCGCAGGCAACATACTGCTTGCAGTGGTTATCTCGGCTACCATAGGGATTGTTGCGGGCTTTGCACCTGCTTCATCCGCCTCGAGGATGAACCCTGTCGAGGCCATAGGGTACTCATTCTGATCAGGGGCCAGTCAAACCCTGTTTTCTTCCACCCAGTTGGTCAGCTCCACAAACTGGCTTACAGATAATTGCTCTGCCCTCCTGGAGAGCAGCGGCAAATCTCCGGCGCCGGGCTTCACCATCGCTTTCACCGGGTTGCGCAGCATCTTGCGCCTCTGGTTAAAACAACGCTTTACAACGCTGACGAACAGTTTCTCATCGCACCCAAGACGTTCTACGCTGTTACGTGTAAGGCGTATCACGGCTGATTTGACCTTTGGAGGCGGGGAAAAAACATGTTCGCTGACAGTGAAAAGGTATTCAATGTCATACCATGCACGCAGAAGCACACTGAGTATTCCGTAAACGCGACTGCCCGGCTGTGAGCAGATTCGCTCCGCAACCTCCTTCTGAACCATGCCCACCGTCTCGGAAACATGATCACGGTAATCAAGGATTTTAAAGAATATCTGGCTTGATATGTTGTACGGAAAATTCCCGATGACAGCAATCCGGTTTCCCATCGGGTGCAGGTCAAGTTCCAGGAAATCACCCTCAATGATCTCGACCGGACCTGTCACATTGTGCCTCAGATAATCAACCGACTCCCGGTCAATCTCAACCACCCTGAAGGCGGGAAGCTCTCTCTCTGCCAGCAGGTGAGTCAGCACTCCCATCCCGGGTCCGACCTCCACCACTGAGTCACAGCCATCGGCACGCAAGGCGTCTACAATGGCAGCCGCAATCTGCTTATCCTTAAGGAAATGCTGTCCGAGATACTTTTTGGGTCTTACCTGGTGGTCTGGCATGACGAATCCTATTTGACCAGTTCCCATGGCGGCACCAGGCGGTCTGATCCGAAGCCCGGGATCTTAATTCTCTCCATCAGGTTCAGCAGCAGCTTCAGGAGATTGAAATAAAGGGTAACAAAGAGGGTTATGTTCAACAGCCATATTACAAGCATATTGAACCAAAGGGTTCCTATCCTGATATTACCGATTATTTTATATGGTGCATAGAAATGGGCCCTGCCGATGCGTGAATCGGGCAGCATAAGCACCGGATCCGACTTCTGGATAATCCGGTCTTCAGTCTCGTAGAACTTGCTCTGTACTGTTCGGTTCAGCACGATATCAGCAAGGTCATTGTTGTAGGTAGCCGTTTTCAGACGAACCAGCTCATCCTTCCCCATCGATGTCACGAGAGCATTTGTTATACTGTCCTTTACAGCTGTCTGCTCCAAAAATTTCCTGCGTATCCTCTTCTGAAGAGAATCGAGGTAGTCATTTACAATATAAGAGGCATCACGGGTGAACGGTTCCCGGTTTATCACCCTCATGGCCTGAGCGGGGTCAAGGCCGGTCTCGGTACTGAGCTCACCGATATGGGTTTTGAGTTTCTCAAGGCTGTTCCTGTAGACATCTTCATACTCCGGCTTGCCCGATGCATAGGCAGCCTCATTGCTCTTCCGCTTCAATTCGTTGACCAGGTAACCCGATTGCCAGTCGTACCGGCTGATCATCATATCCGTCTCAAAGAATGGCTTCATATACCTGTTTGACCTGAACTGCTCAACTGCCATGGCTTCATAAGCCCACCTCGTTGTCATGACATCTCCTATCACCGGGACATACACTTTTCTTGTCAGGGAATGGTGCAGGTCATCAAACCTGATCATGGCACCGCCGAGGAGAAGCTGGGGCACCAGCACAAGGGGGATGAGTATGTATATGCTTATCACGGACTTCATGCCGGCTGATATATTCAGTCCCACCATGTTGCCGAAGCATGAAGTGGTAAAAAGTATCAGCCATTGCCGCCACATCATCCCTTCAACCTGGAGGATGCGCTGTGATATTAGTACATACATCAGTGTCTGCACTGCTGACAGCCCGAACAGGAAGGTGATCTTAGAGAAGAGGTAGCTTGAGCGGCTTATATTGAGGTATTTTTCGCGCTCAAGTATCTTGTTGTCCCTGAAGATTTCTTCCGCACTGACCGTGAGGCCGAGGAACAGGGCGACCACCACACTCATGAACAGGAACACCGGGTAACTCTTGTTGTCTGAGAAGAGGTAGACACTGTCAGCGAGATACTTTGAGACGAAGGCAAGGATAAAGGCAAGCAGGGGTGGCTCAAGAAGGTTGATGACCATGTACTGTTTGTCTGCATACTTTCTCACAAGGTTTCTCCTGACAAATGTGGCAACCTGTTTCTTCCGTTTAGGAAGCTTGAAATTGCTGGCGGGCAGTGGCTTCATCTCCGGCCTGCCGGAGAGGGTTGGCTCCATCTTCTGCCTGTACCGGTGATACCACTCCACCGGCGACACCTGTCTCTCCTGCCCTTTCCTCCCGTCAGGATCAACAACCTTGGCTTCAACTATCTGGAGGATCTCATCTGTCTCCACGTTGCCGCAGGTGGGGCATTCGCTCTCTGCAGCGTTGGCCTGGGAAGTCTCCGTTTTGAAGTAGACAATGGCATCGACCGGATCGCCGTCATAGATCATATACCCTCCCCTGTCGAGCACCCAGAGCCGGTCGAACATCTTGAGAATGTCAGACGACGGCTGATGAATGATCACGAAGACCAGCTTGCCGTTTATGGCCTGGTCCTTGAGCAGTTCCATTACATTCCCCGAGTCATGCGATGCCAGGCCTGAGATAGGCTCGTCGGCAAAAAGAACTGCCGGCTCACGCATGAGTTCCAGTCCTATGTTAAGCCTCTTCCTCTGCCCTCCGCTGATCTTCTTGTTCAGCGGATCACCCACCAGCATGTCCCGGAATTCGTATAGATCCAGTTCCTTAAGTACGTCAACGACAACCTGGTTGAGCTTTGCCTCGTCATAGTCGCCGAAGGTGAGACGCGCATTGTAATACAGGTTCTGGTAGACTGTCAGCTCCTCAATCAGGAGGTCATCCTGCGGCACATAGCCTATGAGGCCGTTGAGCTCGTCCGGCTCATTGTGCAGATCATAGCCATTGATATAGACAGCTCCGTTCTCCGGTTTCAGCTTGCCGTTGAGGATGTTCAGCAGGGTGCTTTTACCTACGCCGCT
>LAHQ01004632.1_pt1 | contig 13548 bp, 13 predicted proteins | sample 329661 | NCBI WGS metagenome assembly LAHQ01 (sample SAMN03275700, study PRJNA271635) | activated sludge metagenome | isolation source: sample C-2 Sludge from acidogenic chamber (second chamber) of Anaerobic... | reverse complement strand
AGATAATTCTTCTGAAAGGTTTGCAATTCGAGCCAGGTAACTACAAGAATGATAACCTTTGGCTTCATCGAAATTGTACCAATCATCAAATTCTGTAAAAGGATTAAACGGATTATCTATTGTTGTCAACATTGATTGCGCCATTTAATTCTAACTCCTTTCTTATTAGTTAGAATGCTAATGTTTATTAATCACCTATTGATCTATTTAATGTAGAAATGGAGATACCTAAAGAATCTGCTACCTCGGCTTGTGTATAGCCTTTCTCTAATCTAGCTTTAGCTATTGCTAATTTTGCTGGAGTTAATACCTTTAAAGTTCTTGGTGTAGCATACTCTTTAATCTGATTTTCATTTGCATTGTCTATTATCTTTGTTAATTTAGTATCACTAATAGCACCTGCTTGAATGGCTTCCCATTCTTTTGGTGTTATGTCTACAAGTTTCTTCCCTGCATGAACTCGAGTGCGGGCTTCAGCTAAAGCCTGAGCCTTCACCTTATCTAACTCCTTCCCCCTTAAACCAGGATTACTAGCCCTCTTCATCCTTACGGTTGCGTCTCCAAGTAGTTGCGCTTTTCTTTCAAAAGGTTTGTTTGCTTCTGCTATTCTTAACTTACTATTCAAACTGGCAACCTCATCAGCATATGTTAGTTTAGCAGAAGGAGAATAATTTAATTTAGGGGCAGCTAAGTAGTCTAGTCTAGCTTGGTTAGCGAGGGCTTTTAATCTATTAGCGTGATTCCCATATACGGTTTCTATTCTTGTCCCTGAAGATAGGGTATGCGCGTCGTCTGTGTCAGCCATCTTAGAAACTTCGACTCGCCTCTTAATCACCTTTCCGTCTGGGGTTTTATAAGTACCGCCTATCTCTGTATAAAGTTTCTTCCCAGTCTTCGGGTCTATATATAACCTTCTTTTTTTACCATTAGCATCTGTAACATATAACCCCTCTTCTCTATAAGGAAGACTTTTTGGCGACTTAGCTCTAGATATAAGAGTCGCAGCTCCAGCTCTCTCTTTTCCTTGAAATTCTTTCTTTAGTGATGCTATTCCGAAATGTTCATAGGAAGTTTTATAATCGAGATTATGGTTTACAGCATCGATTACCACCATTGAGTGTTTAACTGCTCGAACAATCTTATCTGTGCTTGCCCCTTTGATAGTCATGTCAGTAATTAAGTTTGAGACGTCGCCCATCTTACGACCCTTTTCTGCTTCCGTCATTGGTTTTATATTAGAGCCTTCCGGTATTCTAAACTGTTCTCTTGGTTCAAACTCTAATAAAGATTTAATATGAGGGTCGGTCCTAGGGTCTTTTGTTCTAATTAAACGTTGGTTATTTGGTATAACTAATACTGTATCGCCATCAAAGTCTGCGCCAGATAATCTTGCTGCAACTTTTGGATTTATACCAACGGCATCTTTAGGATTGGGAAGAATTTTTCTAGCTGTTTTATCGTTGTTATTAACTTTTAATTCTGGTATTTCAAATATACCACCATGTGGATGTCTTATTAAAACCACAGATTCGCCATTCCTAAACTTAGGAGCGTAGATTTCGTTTTCTTTCAAACTAGGTATTGGTAATAAAACTTGAGATTGTGTACGATATAGGGCTGCTGCTTTTAAATGTACAGCATCAGAATCACAACTATCAGCAAATGATTTTAATAATCTTTTCTTTATAACAGGGTTTGTTAAAGCCATAATCTCATCATATTCTTCCTTTTTCAAGGCATACGATAATCCTAATTGTCTTTTAGCTAATTCTGGTGTTTGTTTTGAAAGAAATTGAGAAGATAATGTTGTACTCCATTTCTCCCATGCGCCTTCTTCTCCAGATCCTGGCTTCAATCCAACCGTGTTTATTGCTGAAAGTTGTTTTTTACCGTCAGCGTCGATATAATGTTTCTGTCTAATACTTGAACCAAATGGATTATCTGGATCTTCTTTCATCGATTTAAAAACTTTTGTTTTCGGCGTATCTATATGTTTATTTGAATTATATATGACGTCTATGCCTTTTGGCATATCGTCTGGCGAATACATAGCCATACCTTTCATATAATGTGTTCCATCTACAGCTATTCTAACTTGGGCGTAATTCAGCGTTCCTAGAGATAATTCTGGAACGCCTCTTCTAAGTTCGATAACACCATCTTTGTCGGCGCCTCCTTCTTCATAATATCTAATCTTTATTCTGTCAGAACTAATATTTCTTGGCGGTTCTAACCCTAAAAGAGTTCTTCCTCTATCTTCACTATATTCTTTTATCATACCAAGTTTGTCTCTATTTTTATATGCTTCTTTTCCATCAACATCAGGAGAACATAACATCTTAATAGAGGTATTATGTTGCGTACCTAACTGTGGTGTTTTAAAAAAGTAAACTTTATATCCTTCATCTTGAAGCATACGAACCGCTGTTCTCATTTTAGTAGCGCTAACCCCTAGTTGATGCTCAATGCCTTTACCAACATCGACGTATCTTTTTTTATCTACGTTTTCTCTAAGAACAGTAGCAACATTGTTTATAGAGTTAGCTCGTTCTTCCACTCCAGGTTTAAGAAGCATTCTAATAGAAGATTCGTTTTTACCCATTATTCTACCAATTTCGCTCTTCGAATGTCCTTTTTCTCTAAGAGCCATGGCTTGAGCGCGCTCTGCTAATATCTTTTCTGATTTAAGGATTGATTTTCTTTCTCTAAGTTCTGTTGACTTCATACCTAAGCCTTCAGCAATTTCTGCTTCGCTTAGTTTCTGTTTTTTTAGTTTTTTAATGGTTGTATCAAGACTTATATTTCTTTGTGGGTTTTCACCGGAACCCCATGGATATCGTCCAGAACGACGAGGCATTCCATAATGTTTTATTTCGTTATCCATTTGTTATTCCTCGCCCCCTTTAAGTTTGTCGAGAAGAGCGTCAAATAATACTATTTTTGTCATTATTCTATGAATATCTTCTGGCGCCGGACGATGAACTAAAATCTGATCGGCTTGATATAAACGCAATTCTATATCAATATCTTTAGGGTTATGCTCATATTCTAAACAGAATAACGCAGCATATACTTCTAATTGATGCATCGAAGCAGGAGACTCACCGCTTTTATAATCGTGTATTCTCAAAAAATTATTACGAAAACTTATAGCGTCTGCTGTCCCAAAACAATTATCTGAATATTTTAACATTTGTTCGGTTTCCATTTTATAACCGATACAATCGTTAATATATAGATTTAATGTTTTTTTAGATTTTGGAAGCCGGATACCAAGATTAATACTCTCACATGCAAAAGCATGTAAACGAGCACCTTGTTGTACTGCTAACCATTTTTTATAAGTGGAAATGAGTTTCTCCTCTGTATAATTGATCCAGTGATATTTACTCGGACTTAGAAAGGCGTGATACCCTTCTATGTCGGAATGTCTGTTGAAGTTCACCAATCACTTCCTCCTTATTTTCTGGGCAGATAAATCTAGCAAACGACATTTCATTAAGTTTGGTAATATAATGTTCTTGATTAGGTTGCTTCTTTGCTTTTTTAGTTCGTTTGCTTTCTAGAACCGCCCATTTGTTTTTATATAAGATAGTTAAGTCTGGTATCCCCTGAATATGAGTAGGATCGTTTTTAAGAATCAAACAACCAGGGAAAAGATTTTCAATTTCACAAATCAATTCCGCTTGAAACTTACTCTCTAACAAAATAGACGGCCTCCCTCCACAAAAAATAAAAGAGACACTCTTTCTCCTTCATTATAGGGTGTGTTTTTTGCGCGAGAAAAAGAAAGGAGTGTTTGTGTCGCTTTATACACTCTGTTCGAGGTTAGAGGCCGTTTCTACTTCAGAAAAGTTCTTCTTTTTTTTCAAAGCCTTCTTAATTTCCAAATCTATAAAAGACTCTGACACTAAATGATAATAATATAGTTCTGAATAAGCAGTATTAAGTCGATCTATTCTTCCTGCTGCTTGCACCATTATTTTATAAGAATAGTTTTGTGAATAAAACACAATACAGTTTGTTTCAGTACAATTCCACCCTTCTGCTCCAGCAGTATATTGAACTAGATACAACCACTCTTTTGTATTTGGTATTGTTTCATGTTTAGAACCGTTCCACTCACTGACTGGTATTTTTATTTCTTCAGCCAGACGTCTAAGAATATCCAACTCATAATTAAAATTGTAAAAGATAACAATTCTTTTATGTTTAGTTAATAACTCTTTTATTGTGTCGGTTCTTGATTGGTCGCTGTTAACAACTTTGCGCATTAAGAAAAATAATTCAGTCACATTCTTTATTGGTTTGTCTTTAAAAATATTCCATCTTTTTTTTGTAACTAAATTAAACTTCTCTTTGTCGAAAGCGACGTTTATAGTTTTATAGAAAGATTGTGTTTTTTTAGTGTACGCCATGTTAACTGTAATTTCTCTTTTTAACCGATTTAACAAAGCCGTCTCTACATATCTATCTATTTTTGGAAATTTGAAATACGATTTGAATACCACATGACGCCGGATAAACTCTGTTCGATTTTTATAAAAACCATTTGCTATGAATACTGGAATATAATCTAACCAGTTATCTCCTGGAGTAGCTGTTAGTAGAATCCAGTTGTTTTTTTTAGTTATTTCTAAAAACGATTTTACCCATACGCCCGAACCAATTAATCGTTGTTCGTCAAATATGAAGAAGCTATCTTTAACCCCAACATATTTTTTTATATTATTCCAAGAATCAACAACAAATCTTGTTCCTTTATTTAATTCATCATGGGTTGATAAAAGAAAATATGACGCTTCTTTATCCCACTCTAATAAATCTCTTTTTCTAGCAGTAGTTATTATATAGAGATCTTTTGGTGTTTTCATAGGCGCATATTCTCCAACACCATTAATGGATATATTCCCTTTTCCCTCTTTCAGAAAGAAATATGTTAGCGCTGTTCTAGACTTGCCGGAGCCGACCCCACCACATAAGATGGAGCCGGACTTCAGCTTGTCTATTGTTTCTCTCTGATATTCGTAAAGATTAACGTTCATCTTCGCCGAAGATATGTTGTTCTGCATCTGGGATAATCTCATACCTCGCTTGGAGGTCATCCTCCAATATCTCAACAGCCATAGATTTCACGTACGCTTTTTTTCTTCCAGGAGACCATTCATATGGCACTACACGAAGATCGACAGACTCAATCTCATCGCTATCTAACCGATTAATAGTCTCCTCATAGAGCATCCTCTTTCCTCTTTTAGTTATAAGATATACGTTTGGTTTGTGACGAGGGTGATCAAAATTTATGGATACTGGTAAAAGGTATTCCGGCTCGTCTTCCTCTTCTCTTGATCTAAGAATACGGATATTATAACCTTTATTCTGTAAATCAGTAGCTAACTCACTATCGATAACCACACAGAAATTTCTTTTTCCCTCTTGATTGAATGTGCCACCTATTCCCGAAAAATTAGGAAATTTAATTCGAACGTTGTCTATTGCTTCTATCTCTCTAGCCATTACTCCTACTCCTTTCAAAATGGTAAATAGCCCTCATCAAAACCTATTTTACATTCATTAGGTTCCGGTGCTGGGTGTCTAACCCAATGCGGACAATCAACACAGCTTTCTTTTCCGCATGGCATAAACCATGGAATTTCAGCATGGTTCTCGTCGTCTTCTATAAACCAATCATAGTTTCCAAATTTAGATAGTGTCTCAATTGCTCCGTCAACTAATTTGTTGAAGTAATAGCAATCGATATCCTCTTCCTTGTTTAATTGTTGTACTATTTCTGCTTCCATCCATCGATAACCTTTTGTTCCAGTAGCAGCATAATACTTTCCATCTTTCTCCCTAAGTAATATCCCTCCTCCACATCCAGGTTTAATTGGACAGAATAGTCCTACCTTTCCTACAAAATGATAGGCGTGTTCGTCTTCACTTAAACCTTCGTTAAAATCAAGATACAACGCGGTACTAACAGATTTTGTCTCGCAAAGATCTTCAAAGGATATTTTTTCTTTTGAGAAAAGAGTTTTATATACATACGGGTGCGAGAATTGAGCGCCTACTGTAACCCAATCCTCTTTATCCTTTGCGACATATACGGCATCGTTTACTAAACAGAATTTTTCATATGTGGCTTCATGATTAAACTCATATCCATATTGTTTACCAAACTCTTTTACAAATTCTATTATTTCTGTTGTAGCATTTGGTATCTTGATTGAGTCTGTTTTTATATGAGCAACCACAAATCCTTTTTCTTGAACGGCGTGTTTTAAATCAATCATGAATAAGGCACCCCGCTTTGCAACAATATTATCTTTGTTGCGTTGGTCTTTAAATGGGTTTTTAAAACTAGCAGAGGTTAGACCATATACAATATTAATTATGATCTTTAGAGCATACGATAATGCTTCTGATTGTTCTTCTGTTGAAAGATATTTAGTCAACACTCCATGTAACATCTTTTTAGCAGAAGTATAATCCTTCTTTTTTATAGCCACCCTAGCATCTATAAGTTGTTTAAAATTTTTAGTGTATTCGTTACCAAACATGTTTAAATTTATTAAACTTGTCGGGTGCATAGAAACAACGTCGAGAAGAGCCACATTCGGATACATGCCTGGTTCTGCATATACATAACCGCCTTCTCCAGTGACCTCGCCTCTATACGTGCTTTTTCCAGCAGAATACTCATATCCAGGAAACAACTCTGCTAGATCGGTATAGATAAAACTTCCTTGCGGGTTTGGGTCGCCCCTAAATATTATCTTCGCAGTATGATTTTGTGTTGTGTCATTTACTGTTAACCCGCTTAATTCGGCTAATATCTCTCTAGCAATAAAATCTTGTTTTCTAGCATGAAACACGGCTTCTGTTGCAATAACATCATTCGCACAATAATCTGCGACTTCTCCCCATTTCTCTTTTGGGACTGGTTGATCCCATGGAAGACCTAACTCTTTATGCGCCAAACCTAATTCAATCTCAAACTTCTTCAAACTCTGCTTCTTAGAGGAAAAATCATACACATCTGTATATGATATATTATAAGCCTCCCTAAAAGTATAATTTTTATCTGATTTTATTAGAGATTGACTTAATTGGTATAACGCGCCGTTATCTAACCCACAATACCGCCCATATAAAATATGATTATCATATCGTCTACAGTTAAAACCAACTAATTTTAATTTCAATATTGGTTCAATATCTCTTGCGGTTGGGTTAATCATTTTAACAACAGGTTTATCCTCTCCCTCAAACTTCCAAACAATAATAAACAAGTTTGGAAACACCTCAACATCAAAGAAAGCTAACTCTTTTGAATCATAGTTAATGTTTGGAACGCTTATTGTTTCTGATTTAAACTTCATCTTACCAACTAGCCTGATACAATAGTCAGATTGGTTAGTGCTATTCGTGGCAAAAGCCATTACACTCCGATACATATCAGAAACATCATAAACCATCCCGCTATGATATGCATCCTCTAATACTTTGTGTATAAAATCAATACTTGGTTTTGTTCCAGGATGATATTTTTTTTCGAGATTTTTCTGAATAATTGTTCGGAGTGCTTGTTCGTTTTTAACCGTGTCAAACGAAAGCATCTTTTCTCCTTTCAAGGGTAGTCCAGTTTTAATCTTTGCAATCGGCACTTTGTTACACTTTGTTAGCTTCCTCCTTAATGAACTCTTACCAGTGAAAACTTTTATTTCTATACCCTCAGAATAAACCCTACTCAACCTTTCCACATCGCCATCATAAATATAATGAAGATGTATTCCCTTACCACTTTTACTTAATTCTGCATATGTTGGTGGCCACTTACTGGCTGCTTCTAGATTTAGATCTAAAGATTTATTACCTTTCTCATCTTTTAAATCAAAATCAGCAACTATATGTTCTTTCGGTAGAAGCACATAATGAATCTTTTTTGTGTTGATATCAGATAATGTGGTTTTGACATCGTCCCATTTTTCAGACGGTATCTCTTTTGTTGTTGCATATTGAGCAAGGCTGTTTTTATAGAGTTCATCAAATATAGATTCTGTCTGATCTAATACTAGAGCGTTTGGTTCCTCTTCTTGTTTTGTTTCTAGAATACTAAACTTTTTTTCTATAAAACCTGAATAATAACTCCTCACTTGTTTTCCATCAATTCTTGTAATGTCAGAAAAAGTTTGAAAGTAGTTTTTAAGTTCTTCCCTAAATTTATGGCGTGGTAATTTAAAATCTATCAACGCCTCATCACAATAGGTCTTGTAGATTTCATATGCTTGGGAGAGGGAAGTACCATCCTGATCTTTAAAGACTTGATAGTTGGCTTCTACAAAATTAAAGAACACATCAGTTTGCAGAATCATATCTATAGGTCTATATGAATCATAATAGTTTTTTCCCTTCTTCCGATATACTTGTAGACAATGATAAGCAATCGCTCCTAATTCAAAATCTACTTGCGACATTAATGTTTGATATCTCTTCACCGGGAGCCTATCTCCAGATGGGTGAACGTCTATGAGTCTTCTTATTATACCGGACTTTGCCTCGGTTATCTTTACCGGACGATTTGTAGCCATGAATAAGAAACAATTAACTCTAGCTGTATAACTAGGTTTATATTTCTCATTCATTGTCATCTCTTCGTGCGATATGATAGAATTTAGTTTCGTATTATCCTCAATCTTAGACAGATCGCCATCATGTTGTATGGCTACTAAAGGATTAGATTTAAATACTTCTGTTGAAAATGTATTATTAGATGACGTTAACGCTTTAGCCTCAAACGTTGTATAATATCCCTGAAATAGTTTCTGAATTATATTGAGGATTGTAGATTTACCTGTCCCAGCTTCTCCATAAAACACAAGAAATTTTTGAATATCCTTAGAATCCCCAGCTATAACAGCACCAATAGCCCACTCAATTTTTTCTCTTTCTTCTGGCTCATATAGCGTCCCAACGATTTCATCGTATGCTTCGAACGTTCCTTTTTCAAGTGGATACGGAAGACGTCTACTTACATAATCATTTTTCTTCACCTCCGTGTTAATGAACGTCAATTTTTCATCCAGTTGATGTGCGTTATCAGATATATTTTGCATGTATCTTCTAAAGGATGCCCATGATCCAGAAGAGAAATTACTCATTAATTTCATATGAATTTCTCCATCTGTTCTTTTAGATATTTTTTCTTTATGCTTTATAATATCTGCATCAACTAATCGTTGTACATCATATTCATCTGTGCTCCATATATTTCTATCTTCATCCCAGATAGCATAGAATGATCTACCACGAACCATCAAATCACGTGAACGGGTAACTTTAAAATCTGGATAAACTTCTATGACGCCATTTTTCGTACTCCTTCCTTTGATTTGATAAAAGTCCATGCTTTAATGATCCTCTCTACTCTGTTTTTTTAAGAAAGAAAAAACAATTATATCTCACGGTGTCTCCGAGGAGGGGTTTAATTTTACAGTTATTATTACCGCAAACATTACACGATGGCAACGAATTAATGAAATCAACAAACTCTTGTAATCCATCAATAGCATTAGCGGAATCTCTCGCCATATCTGAAATACGGGGTTGAAAGGTTGGAGTGAACGAATCTTTATAGTTTTCTTCTATCATACGCAAAGCTTTAGATACTTCTCTAGGTGTCATATTTTATACCCCCTTTTTTAAACTTGTTACGATGTTACGTTTTTTTTGTAACAAAATAAAACTTTTTATATTATTATATTTTTTCTATATAAAGGTTAATAAAAAAGTGTAACAAACGTAACAGACCCCCTTCAATCCCTTACCAATTGGGCGCTAGAGGGTGTTACACTTTTTTTTAAAACTGTCACACTGTGACACTTTTTTGTCACACTTTTTTAGCCTGCCTATAAAATTTTTAAAAAGACTTTTAAAAAGTGTCACAAATGTGACAAAAATATCATATCCCCTCCTCTTCTAAATAGTAGTTCTCAAACAAATATTTATTCATTTGATACCAAATTTCAACTTTCCTTTGATCTTCTTTTGGTCTCGATTTCAAAGGAAATAAACCACCCATACCATTCCTATTATATGTCCTACTCAAGAATATATTAAGAATACCATCGATAGCGAGCGTCCCATTTAGATCATAATAAGAATCGTCCGTAAAACGCTCCAACCTCAAATTCTCGATAAGCTCCCAAAACCACTTACTAACATTGTTGGAATTATTTATGTCCGCCATAATCTCATCAAGACGTTCAGCCAAGGCAAACAACATCTCCAATACAGAGCACGGCCCCAACGCAAGATACTTCTCATCATGGCCACTCTCCTCCGCGAACCTTGCTCGTAAGGCCAACCCATCAAGAGCTCTATTCTCATCATAATCAACCAACGAATAGAATTTCTTTTTATGGAGAGATTGGGCGAGGAGCCAATACTCATTGACCCCTACGTCCACCTGATCACAAAGCCATTGGAAATATTCATTAGATACTTGCTTCTCATGAAAACTCATAGTCGAAGCTCTTCTTCTATTTGTTAACATTAACACTCCTTCTCTCTATATAATGAGACGAATCTCATAGTCGGCCATAAATATCGGATTGCGGATATAAATCTCGGTGTTCTTTTTAGTCAGGCGGTCGAGCGCTCCCTCGCAAAAGAACATCTCTCTTCCACGAATAATCTCGTCATTCTCATCTCTTAATTCGTCGAGGTCGCGAATATAGATCAGAGATATCTTTTCGTACTCCTCGCTTTCCTCAGCAAACGTTTTTGCATCTATAAAATATGGTTGATCCTCATCATCTTCTTCCTCTTCCACAGTCATATCAGAAACATATATAGCGGAATAGTCTTTATATTTGGCTTCTTCGTTATTTTTCTTTTCCGCTTCTATTTTTTCCTCTTTTGGGCCTTGTTCAACCACAATTTTAAGTTCAGCCTCTTCTTCGACAACCACGGTGGTTTGTTTTTCAGAATCTTCCCCGCCGGCTTTTTTTTCATCTTTGTAAAACTCAGTGTAATATTTGTCATCGTAATATAATCGGGAGCCTACTGCTCCGATCGCCCCGCCGATAAGAAATATAAGGGCGCCATTCCAAAACGTTAACTTCATCTTCTCTCCTCCTTTTAATCTTCTATATTCTCTGGGTCATAAACCAATTCTATTAAAGTTTCCAGTTCAAAATTTGGGAATTCGCAACAAGCTTTCCATCTCTTAAAAGATTCTACTTGCCATGGGTTAACATACCTATAAAGATCAAGGACCGGATACCCAAACTGAGAATCGATAAATATGTTCTCGTCTGGGTAATATAGGAATGTAATTTTAAAATGATCATCGAACCTCTCATAGAGATAAGAAAGATACTCGCAATGAGTTTCATAGTCATACACCATAGGAGCTTTAGGATTTATATTGAGTAAATCAAAAACATCCTCGATATAACTCATAGTAAGTTCTCCTTTCAATAATGGAACCCGGCCCCCGGAATCGAACCTGGGGATACCAGCTTGTGCGTCACTGGCATGGTGCCCAGCCCGCCGGATATAAACTGACCTACTCTCCCTCCTTGTCTAGTTCGGCAAGGGCTATTTCTTGTAGGTAGCTTGGGTCTTTAGACAACATTATGGCGTAAACACCATTCAACTCTGCACCTTTGGCTCTTGCTTCCATCTGCATATACTTTAGTGGGTTCGCTATTTTATCTAACGCCATACGTAACCGTTCCACCTCAGCCTCGGCCTGTTTTAGTTTTAATCGGCATCTTACCAACTCGGCATTAAGGTCAATGTTTTCGTTCAGCAAACGAAGGCTCTCTTTCATGTAGTCCACCATCTATTCGCCCTCCTTTAACTCAACAAGCCCATGCCTGCACCACGGACAGATATAGTTATATTCCTCAGCACATTCTTTACAGTAATAAGCACTAATCTGTTTATCGTCAAACTCAAAGTCAATACAAACGTATTCCACTTTTTGACTGTCACATTGGTTGCATTTCTTATCCACCGTTCGTCTCCTTCCAATAGAGCTGTGGGTTACAAGTATAGGTGTTGGCAAATTCTAGATGTTTCCGTAACCGCTCAACCTCGGCCTCGGCCTTGATTGCTCTCTCAATAGCATGGGGCCAACCTTCACGTGCTTGGGCAACAAATTCACGGTTTACATTTTTATTATAAAAAGCATTGATTTTGCATATTTCACAATCTTGTTCAATATCTGGCAGATGTCCCGGTAGCCACGGCCCCGGCGTGGCCTTGTTGCAAATCTCTAGGTCTGCTTTCAAATCCCTCATCTCTCGCCCTCCTTAATTTGGAACCCACCCAAGGAATCGAACTCAAGGCTATACCTTTGTGCTAAGGATATAGGGACCCAGCCGTGGGTTACAAGTATGGGTATAGAGCTGGGAAAAATCAAAGATATCTCTATAGAAGTTCCCAGACCCTATAGCGTCTAGACCTTTTTCCATTCAAATAAGGTTGTAAACAACCCCATCTACATTGAAGTCTAGAAGTATCGACCTTTCCAAACCATTTATAAACCGGTTATTTCTCTCGCTTGTCAGACCAAAGTCGATATATCCGTCACCATTTTCGCCACGGACCCATCCAACAACCGCGCCTGCTTGGGTTCTAGGAATACCTAGAGCGTCATAAACCTCATTCAAGAACACATGGCCCCTAGCAATTAACATATCATTCATATATGTCTGTTGGCATCTCAAGAAGACCATATTGTATTCTGGACTCTTGGACCATGCCGGACTCAACTCGTCAAAGAATTTGGCATAAATACTTGTGTGATTCGGGTCATGAACCTCATAAGCCTTCTTCACTTTTTTGATCTTGCCAGTATCAGGATCGGCCTGTTCTTCTACCCGCGCCTCGAGTTTGATTCCATTTGCGAACTGGTAATCTTTAGCTTCACCATATTCCTCGACAACGCGTTTCCGATATGAATTATATCCTTTCTCCAGAACAGTATATGCGCCCATCAAAGCAACATTACGCCCGCGCATAATCTTATGGGAACCTAATATACAACCAATCGAAACCGCGCCAAGGGTAATACCAGGCCCATAAAGCCTAAGTAAACTCTTACCGGTCTTGGATACAACAACTATTTTGTCTTTTCTTTCTTGGACTTTCGTGTAAAGGTCTGGTTGGTCTGGATATTTGTCTGCGCTCTCACGAGCCCTCTTGATCACGTCAAATTTCTCTTTAGCCTCTTCCAGCACTTCTTCGGCTTTAAGTTTACAATCGCACACCATAACAGTGCCAGCAATAAGGCCAACAATACCTAGGCCTGTAAGGATTTCTGGAGCATATTTCTGTAACTTTAACATCCTGCGCCCGGCCAACTTCATAAGGCCTCGCTTAGCAAGTTCCAAATTAGTCATTACGTTTTCTCCTCCTTAATAATTTTCTGGACGGGAATGCGGGAATATCGGCCAGTCTTTATTCTGGTAAACCATATAATTTTCTGGACGGGAATGCGGGAATATCCGCCAGTCTTTATTCTGGTAAACCATA
>LAHQ01002629.1_pt1 | contig 13782 bp, 10 predicted proteins | sample 329661 | NCBI WGS metagenome assembly LAHQ01 (sample SAMN03275700, study PRJNA271635) | activated sludge metagenome | isolation source: sample C-2 Sludge from acidogenic chamber (second chamber) of Anaerobic... | reverse complement strand
TCCATCCCGGTCAAAGGTTTAACCGGTTCCTCGGGAAAGACAACGACAAAAGAAATGCTGGCGGCAATTCTTTCCCGAAAGAAAAAAACTTTAACAACAGAAGGTAATTTAAATAATCTGATCGGATTGCCGCAGACGATCTTCCGGCTGACGGGAGATCACGAAATTGCCGTCCTGGAAATGGGTACGAATACCCGCGGCGAGATTAAAAGGCTGACCCAAATTGCTGTTCCGGATATCGGCTTAATCACCAATATCGGTCCCGCCCATCTGGCGGGTTTCGGGACGGTGGATATTGTCGCCGAGGAAAAGGGCGATTTGTTTCTTAATATGGCGGAAACAGGAACGGCCATAGTTAATGTTGATGATGAAGCCATACAAACCATCGCCGGTAAGTGGCCGGGAAAGCGCATTACTTTCGGCATGAGTTCCGATGCCGACATAACGGTGCAGAACATAGTAAAAAACGGCGCCCGCGGCATCAGCTTCCAATTGATGGTCGGAAGCAGCGTCAGCAAGGTGGAAATGAAAATCGTCGGCATTCATCACGTCTACAACGCCCTGGCGGCCGCGGCCGCAGCATGGGCGGCGGGGATGAACTGCCAGTCTATTGTGGAAGGGCTGGCTTCATTTCAGCCTGTTTCCGGAAGGATGCAGATTATTCGACTGCAAAACCGCGCCTTTGTGATTGACGACACTTATAATGCCAATCCGGCTTCCGTACGGGAAGCCCTGATGACGCTGAAAGACTTGAAGAGTAATCATAACGGCTATGTTTTTCTGGGAGACATGCTGGAGCTGGGTGATGCGGCTCCCGAGATGCACCGGAAAATCGGCGTTTTGATGGCGACAATCGGCGTCAACGCCGTTTTTTTACGCGGCGATTTTTCTGCGATAACAGCGTCCGGGGCCACCGAAGGCGGCATGCCGCCGCAGAATATTTTCTTTTTGTCCCCGGATGAAGATGGCATGCCGTTTTTAAAAGAACATTTGCAGGAAGGCGACTGGGTCCTGGTGAAAGGGTCGCGCCGGATGAAAATGGAAAAAATTGTTGCTCAAATATGCGATCTTTTCGGCAGAGACGACACCGGCGACAACACCGGCAGGGGTAATAACAAATCAGGAGTGAATGAACATTGATTTACCATTTATTATACCCCTTACATACGACCTTTTCATCGTTTAACGTATTTCGGTACATTACCTTCCGGACGATTTACGCCAGCATTACCGCGCTGATAATATGTTTCGTCGTCGGTCCCTGGCTCATACGGAAACTGCAGAGTATGCAAATCGGTCAGCAGGTCAGGGAAGACGGCCCGCAGACTCATCTGGTAAAAAAAGGTACACCCACGATGGGCGGGGTATTAATAATCTTCGCCGTTGTCATGTCCACACTGCTCTGGGCGAATCTGGCCGTCAACTATGTCTGGCTGGTGCTGCTGGTGACCATCGGCTTCGGCTTGATCGGTTTTATCGATGATTACAGCAAACTTTCCGGCAAAAGTTCCAAGGGCTTGTCCGGTAAAACCAGATTAACGGCGGAAATAACAATCGCGCTTTTTGCCAGCATCATTCTTTACTTGAAGCCTGGCTTCAATTCGCAGATTGCGGTCCCTTTTTTTAAGACTGTTCTGCCCAACCTGGGCTGGGGTTATATTCTGCTTTCGACATTCATTATTGTGGGAGCGGCCAATGCGGTTAATCTTACCGATGGACTGGACGGGCTGGCTGTCGGACCGGCGGCCATTTGTTTTGCCACATACATGATGTTTGCTTATTTTGCCGGAAATGTGAAGGTGGCGACGTACCTGCAGATTCCTTACGTTGCCGGCGCCGGAGAACTGGCGGTCATTTGCGGGGCTCTGGTCGGCGCTTCCCTGGGATTTCTCTGGTTTAATTCGTACCCCGCGGAAGTATTCATGGGGGATGTCGGCTCCCTGTCGCTGGGGGGAGCGGTGGGGGTGGTGGCGGTCATAACCAAACAGGAAATTTTGCTGGTTATTGTCGGCGGCATCTTTGTAATCGAAACTTTTTCCGTCATTTTTCAAGTCGGCTATTTTAAACTGACGAAGGGGAAACGAATTTTCCGGATGGCGCCGCTGCATCATCATTTTGAATTAAAAGGCTGGGCGGAGCCGAAGGTGATTGTCCGTTTCTGGGTGGTTTCCATTCTGCTGGCCCTGATGGCGATGAGCACGCTGAAATTGCGGTAGAGGAAAAATGGATTTAAAAGGTAAAAAAGTAATTGTGATCGGCATGGGCAAAACAGGGGTCGCCACGGCCGCATTTCTAGGCTCCAGAGGCTGCCGGGTTGTGGCCGCCGACGAAAAACCCGGCCGGATGTGGGATGCGCAGTATGAGAATATTGCCGGGGAAAAGTGGCTGGAGACCGGAGCATATAACGAAAGTGTTTTAAGCGGGGCGGATATGGTTGTTCCCTCGCCGGGGATTCCTCCTTATAACGATATTCTCACGGCGGCGGTGCGGGCAAATATTCCGGTTGTCAGTGAAATTGAACTGGCCTACCTTTTTATGGAGACGCCGCTGGTTGCTGTAACCGGTACCAATGGTAAAACGACGACGACGACCCTCCTGGGGGAGATCTTCCGGCGGGCCGGCAAAAAAGTATTCGTCGGCGGCAATATCGGCAATCCGCTGATTGAATACGCCGGTACTTCGCAGCAGGATGATTTCGTCGTGGCGGAAATCAGCAGTTTTCAATTGCAATGGGTGGAGCGGTTCCGGCCTTTCGTTTCCGTACTCTTAAACGTGACCTGTGATCATATAAATTATCACGGCTCTTTTGAAGAATACCGCCGGATTAAGGCCAGAATTTTTGCCAACCAGACTCAGGATGATTTTGCCGTGTTCAATGCCGAAGACCCGGCGCTGGAATCGATGGGCTCCGGCCTGGCGGCCACGGTGGCGCAGTTCAGCTCAGCAAAAGAAGTTCCATACGGCATGTATTTAAAGGATGACAGCCTGGTCTTTAAAATGTTTGACGGCAGCAGGGAACTATATCCGCTGAGCATGATAAAAATTCCCGGCCTGCATAATGTGGAAAATGTCATGGCGGCCGTCATGGCCGCGCGCTTTTGCGGATGCGACAGGGACAGCATCATCGACGCCGTCGGCGGCTTTAGCGGTTTGCCTCACCGGATTGAATTCGCCGGTGAAAAAAACAGCGTCAGATTCTACGACGATTCCAAAGGTACGAATGTTGGTTCGGTTATCAGGGCTTTGGATACGTTCGCCGATCCGGTTATCCTGCTTTTGGGCGGACGGGATAAAGATGGTGATTTTGACACTCTGAAGCCTCTCGTGGCGCAAAAGGCTAAAAGAGTAATATTGTTCGGCGAAGCGCGCGACCGCATCGGTTCGCTGCTCGGCGACAGTGCGCCGTCGGAAAAAAAACAGACTTTGCGGGAAGCCGTCGAAAGCGCCTATCAGAATGCCCAGGCGGGAGATGTCATATTGCTTTCTCCGGGCTGTGCCAGCTTCGATGAATTCAAAAATTATAAAGAACGGGGCAATTTTTTCAAAGAAACAGTCAGGAATCTTTAAATGGATGAAGTTTTAAAAAAGGAAGACAAGACGCCCGACATCATTTTGCTCGTGGTTACTTTACTTTTAGTGACTGTGGGGACGGCGATGATTTATTCATCCAGTTCCATTATTGCGCTGGAACGCTTCAAAGACGGGCAGTATTTTTTAAAAAAGCAGTTGGTCTTCGTTTTTATCGGCCTTGTTTCCATGGTTGTGATGACCAGGGTTCCCTATACTGAGTTAAAGAAAGTGGCTTATCCGGGAATAGCCGTGTCGTTGATTTTACTTATTCTGCTGCTGATTCCGCATGTCGGTCTCAAGCGCGGCGGCGCGACGCGCTGGCTGAACATGGGATTTTTTTCTTTCCAGGTGACGGAACTGGTGAAAGTTGCGATGGTAATATTTTTTGCTCATTTGTTGACGCGCAAATTTCATCTGTTGAAGAATTTTACCCGCGGTGTTCTGGTTCCATTATCAGTAACGTCCTTGATCATTTTGCTGATATTACTGGAACCGGACTTCGGTACGGCGGTAATTATCATGGCGATCATGCTCTTAATGATGTGCCTGGCCGGTTCACGGATTCGCCATTTATTGATTTTGGGAGCGGCGTTTATTCCCGTCGGCGCCTTTCTTATCTGGCATAAGGGATATCGCATGGCGCGGCTGACGGCGTTTCTGGATCCGTGGAAGGATGCCGACAATACCGGCTTCCAGATTATTCAATCCCTGTTGTCTTTTGGATCGGGCGGCACCTTTGGCGTTGGCATCGGCGACGGCATGCAGAAGCTCTTTTATCTGCCGGAACCGCATACGGACTTTATCCTGTCCATCATCGCGGAAGAAAGTGGATTTCTCGGCGTAACGATAGTGATCATCATGTTTATGCTTTTTGTTTTACGCGGCTTCATGATTTCGCTCAAAGCGCCCGACCTTTTCGGCACGCTTCTGGCGGCGGGTTTAACAATGGTCATTGCACTGGAATCGTTTATTAATATAGCCGGAGTCATGGGTATTATTCCGCTGAAGGGACTTGCGCTTCCCTTTTTGAGTTACGGCGGAACGTCATTTATCATGAGCATGACGGCGGTTGGAATTTTACTGAATATATCGACACAAAAGGCGACATGAACAACGACATCGTAAAAAGTCCATATGCTGCGTTGCGCTTCATCCTTCGTCACTGCGGCGTACGCAAAAGTACGCCTCATTCCTCAGGATTTGCGCGCCTTGCCTCTGGAGCTTTTTACGAGGTTGTTGAGGATAAAGGAACGAGTGTTGGAACTAAATTAATCGTTTCCTGCTGCACGGGGAGAGTTGTATGCGTGTTGTGATTGCCGGCGGCGGGACAGGCGGACATTTATTTCCCGGCATCGCCATTGCCGAGGAATTTCTTCGAAGAGACAAAAAAACAGAAGTTCTTTTTGTCGGAACGCAAAGGGGTATTGAAAGTAAACTGCTGGGCCCCTCCGGCTATAAACTGAGCACTATCGACGTCGAAGGTATTAAAGGGCGGGGAATAAGGGCTTTGCTCAAAGGGTTTTATCAGATTCCGCAAAGTATGTGGCAGTCGAGGCGGATTCTGAAAGAATTTCGCCCCGGCATAGTCATAGGCGTGGGAGGTTACGCTTCCGGACCGGCGGTGCTGGCCGCATATTTTATGGGACTGCCGACGGCGATTGCGGAACAAAACGCCGCCCCCGGCATCACCAACAGAATTTTAGGGAAATTTGTGGATAAAATTTTTGTGACTTACGCCGGAACTGCAGATTCATTTCCCGCTTCCAAGGTATTGGTCAGCGGCAACCCGGTGCGTGCGGCATTTACCAGTGTGCGCAGCCGGCAGCAAGCGGCAAAAGATTTTCAGCAGCTTTTGATTTTCGGCGGTTCACAGGGAGCCCAGGCAATCAATAAAAGCATCGTTGAAATGCTGCCGCAGCTGCAGAAGATAAAAAATAACATCCGCATCCTGCACCAGACCGGTGCGCGGGACGTGGAGCCGGTTTCGGAGGCTTATGCCCGTTATGGAATTCGGGCCGAGGTCACGGCCTTTATCGTTGACATGGCCGACGCCTACAGACAGGCGGACTTGATCATCTGCCGGGCGGGGGCGACTTCGTTGGCGGAGATCACTACAGCGGGGAAGGCGGCGATATTGATTCCTTTTCCCTTTGCAACCAACGATCATCAGACAAAAAACGCTGAGGCGATGGCTGAAAAGGGTGCGGCAATTATGATTCAGGAGAAAGATCTGAGCGGCGACAAATTGTTTGCGGTGGTGGAAAAATTGCTGCAGGACCCGCAGAAATTAAGGCTGATGGAGGAAAACTCGGCAAAGCTCGGTGATGTCAACGCCGCCGCAACAATAGTCGATGCCTGTCTGGAGCTGACGGCGAAGAAAAATTAGGGAATTAATACGGATAAACTGAAAAGAGGAATATCGGGTAAATGGGAACAGATAAAGAAACCGGCTTAATGCAGCGTAAAATAAAATGCATTCATTTTGTAGGAATCGGCGGCATCGGGATGAGCGGTATTGCCGAAGTACTTCTCAATCTCGGCTATAAAATCAGCGGCTCCGATGCTCAGCAGTCGGATACAACATTGCGCCTGCAGAAGCTGGGGGCGGTGGTGGCCGTCGGCCACAGCGCTGAAAATGTCGGCAATGCCGATGTGGTAGTAACTTCCACCGCCGTCAAAGCGTCCAATCCGGAAGTTGTGGAAGCCCACCGGCGGAATATTCCGGTAATTCCACGGGCGGAAATGCTGGCGGAGCTTTTGAAGATGAAATTTTCGGTCGCCGTTTCGGGCAGCCACGGCAAAACAACGACAACGTCCATGGTGTCTACAATGCTGGCGGAAGGCGGGCTGGATCCTACCATGGTTATCGGGGGAAAACTGGCCAGTATCGGCAGCAACGCCCGTCTGGGCGACGGTGAAATAATCGTCGCCGAGGCGGACGAAAGCGACGGCTCTTTTCTGAAATTGTCGCCGACAATTGCCGTCATTACCAACATCGACCGGGAACATCTGGATTACTACCCGGGAATCAACGAAATCAAAGCGGCGTTTCTGAAGTTCGCCAATATCGTTCCGTTCTACGGCTGCACCGTCATGTGCAACGACAACGAGCATATAAGAGAAATCGCCCCGGAAATTAAACGCCGCACCATCACCTACGGCATCGAACATGCGGCGGATTACCGGGCGGAAAAAATTGAATTTCAGGGCAGCAAAACTAACTATAACCTTAATTATAAGGGAAACATACTGGGGAAAATCGAGCTTAATGTTCCCGGCATGTTCAACGTGTATAATTCGCTGGCGGCTGTCGCCGTCGGCCGCGAACTGGAACTGGAATTTCCGGTAATTCAGAAAGGACTGGCAAGCTTTTTTGGAGTACATCGCCGGCTGGAGGTTAAAGGCCGGGTCGGCAGTATAACAGTAATCGACGACTACGGGCACCATCCGACGGAAGTCCGGGAAACCCTGGCGGCGGCAAGTCATGTATGGAAGTCGAGACGCATTGTCGTTTTTCAACCGCATCGCTACACGCGGACAAAGGCGCTTTTTGATGAATTCACCAGAGCCTTTACTGATGCCGACGTCCTGATTGTCAACGATATTTATCCGGCCAGTGAAGAGCCTATTGCCGGAGTTAATTCGGCGGCGCTGTGCGCAGCGATCAAGGCTACCGGCCATCCTTCTGTGGAATATGTGGCTAATGCGGAGGATACCATCGAATATCTGCTGAAAATTGTCCGGCCTGATGATGCGGTGTTCACTCTGGGCGCCGGCAGCGTCTATAAAATAGGCGAAGCTTTTTTAAAGCGGCTGGCCCAGCGGGAAGAAAAATAGAAATGGCTGTGAAGAGGGAAATTGCACAGGTGTTGCGTGATGTTGCCGGCAGAATATTTTATGACGAGCCGATGTCGCAGCATACTTCGCTGAAAGTAGGCGGCAATGCCGATGCCCTGGTTTTCATCGAAAGCGAAGACCAGCTTGCGCAGGTTGTCGCAAAGCTGCGGGAGTCTGCAATAAATTATCTGCCGGTGGGCAACTTGACCAATATCATTGTCCGGGACGGCGGCTACCGGGGAGCGATTCTATTGATGAGCGGGTTGAAGGCGATAAGTTATCAGCAAATGCAAGGCGGCGAACATTTTATTTCTGCCCAGGCCGGCGCTCCGCTGGCGCGGCTGGTAGGGTTTTCCGCCGAACACGAATTGACCGGCCTGGAATTTTGTGCCGGCATTCCCGGTAGCGTCGGCGGCGCCGTGTGGATGAATGCGGGCGCCTTTGGAGCGGAAATGAAGGATGTTGTCACGGAGGTGACTTTGCTGGATGCTCAGAGTCAAAGAAAAGTTCTGCAAAGGGAAGAAATAGTTTTTAACTATCGCCGGACTGTTTTGCCCCGGGAAGTCATAATTCTTGCCACCCGTTTAAAGTTGGAAAAAGGCGACCGGGGGCAAATTCAAAAAAAAATAAAAGAAATTATGCAGACGCGCCAGGGAAAACATCCTCTGGAATATCCCAGCGCCGGGTCTGTCTTTAAAAATCTGCCGTCGATGCCCGCCGGCCGGATTATTGAAGAAGCAGGGCTTAAAGGAAAATGCTGCGGAGACGCGGAAGTTTCACTAAAACATGCCAACTTTATCGTGAATAAAGGCAAAGCTTCCGCCACCGATGTTCTTGCCCTGATTGGTCTGGTCACGGATCAGGTAAAAAAAGAAAAAGGTATTGATCTGGAGACGGAAGTAATCGTTATTGGAGAAAATTAGTGCCGAAGAAAACAAGGACAAGCATAATTGCGCGAAAAAACCGCCTGCGCCGGCGTTTGGCCGACACTTTAGGTGAATTTCTGCGTGCGCTGGGCCTGCTGTTGTCCGCCGTAGTGCTTTGCTGCCTGTTTATTTATGCCTACGGTTATTTGTTGAGTACGCCTTATTTTGAGATTAAGGAAATATCGGTACGCGGACTGAAAGAGTTGACGGAGCAGGATGTTTTAACCCAGGCCGCGATGACGCCCCGCCAAAACCTGCTGTCCGTCAATGTTGATGCCCTGGCCGGCAGAATTTCCACCAACCCCTGGGTGAAAAATATTCATGTGGGCAGGGAGTTGCCCAACAGAATTGTACTGGAAATAAAGGAGCGCAACCCGGTCGCCCTCGTCAAGCAATCCAATGGTTTGTATCTCATGGATAATGAAGGGAATGTTTTTAAGAAACTGGACAAAAACGATGAAGTGGATCTGCCGATTCTGACCGGCGTCGACGTTAAAGAGAAAGAAAAATCAAGGCTTTTGCTGAGCACGCTCAATTTGTTGCAGACCATGTCCGCTTCCAACCGGTACAGTTATCTGGGGACGATAGCGGAGGTTAACGTTAAAGATGTTGTCGGTGTGTCCCTGTTGACCGATACCGGCCTCTATCTGAAACTGGGTACGGATAATTATGAAAAAAAATTGAACACGTTGAGCGTGGTGATGGCGGACTTGGAGAAGAGAGGCATGAGGAGGGGTTATCTTTTTGTAGATATATGCGATGCCACAAAGATTACCATTCAATATAGAGATGTTTCAGAGCGGCCGGAGCAGGAGAAAAAGGGCAAGGAATACCGGACATGAAGTGCAGCCTGTGCGCCGCGTATTAAAAAGTTGGAGAAGAAGCTGATGGGCAGAAGAAATAATGTTCTGGTAGGGATCGATATTGGAACAACCAAGACAACCGCAATTGTGGGTGAAGTCACCGATACGGGCATTGATGTGATCGGCATCGGCACTTCGCCGGCCAAGGAATTAAGAAAAGGCGTTGTTGTCAATATTGAAAGCACTGTGGAAGCTATTAAAAAAGCCATCGACGAAGCTGAACATATGTCGGGATGCAGTATTAATTCAGCATACGTCGGTATATCCGGCAGCCATATCAAAGGACAGAATTCGCTGGGTATTGTCGCCGTTAAAGGCCGGGAAGTCGGTGAAGAGGATGTACAAAGAGCCATCGAGGCCTCCAAGGCCATCGCCATCCCCGTGGACCGGGAGATTCTGCATGCGCTGCCGCAGAACTATATTGTCGACGGACAGGAGGGGGTGAGGGACCCGGTGGGAATGTCCGGTGTCCGCCTGGAGGCGAAAGTCCACATCGTTACGGGCGCGGTGGCTTCCGTTCAGAACATTGTCAAATCTGTCAATCGAGTGGGGCTGGATATTGAAGATCTGGTGTTGGAGCAATTGGCGGCCAGTGAAGCGGTGCTCAGCCCTGATGAAAAAGATCTGGGTGTGGTGTTGATTGATATCGGCGGTTCCACCACCGGTATCGCCGTTTTTTCTGAAGGGAGCATCAAGCATACGGCGATGCTGCCGGTCGGCGGCAACTATCTGACCTCGGATATCGCCACCGGATTGCGCACGCCGTTTAATGAAGCGGAAAAGATTAAACTCAATTACGGTTGCGCCTTAACATCAATGATTCCCAAAGAAGAAACGATTGAGGTGCCCAGCGTAGGTGGACGGGAGGCGCGGGAAGTTTCCCGCCAGATTCTGGGGAGAATTATTGAACCGCGGATGGAAGAAATATTGAATATGGCTTCCAAGGAAATTGTCCGGTCCGGGTTTGAAGAGTTGCTGGCGGCGGGCGTTGTGCTGACCGGCGGCACGTCGCTTTTGCCCGGCATCAATGAACTGGCCGAGCACATATTTGAAATGCCGGTGCGCAGCGGGATTCCCTCTGGTGTGGGAGGTCTTTCCGATGTCGTCACTTCTCCTGCGTGTGCGACCGGGGTAGGGTTAATTATTTACGGCAGCAAACAGACGTCCAGCGACTCTGTTTACAAAAAAACCGGAAATGTATTCGATAATATGATCAAAACAATTAAAAAATGGTTTTTAGAATTTTTTTGAAAGGAAGGGATGCCCATGTTTGAACTGACTGAAGTGTGTAATGAAAATTCGGCAAAGATCAAGGTAATCGGAGTAGGGGGAGGCGGCGGTAATGCCGTGAATACAATGATTTCATACTCACTGCGCGGCGTGGATTTTATTGTCGCCAACACGGATGTACAGGCGTTGGGGGCATCGGCTTCATCCGTCAAAGTCCAGATTGGCACGGAGACGACAAAAGGGCTGGGCGCCGGCTCCAACCCGGAAATCGGCAAGAAATCAGCTTTGGAATCCCGTGATCAGTTGAGAGAATATCTTGACGGTGCGGACATGATTTTTGTGACTGCCGGATTAGGCGGCGGCACGGGAACGGGAGCAGCGCCGGTAATCGCGGAAATCGCCCGTGAATGCAATGCCTTGACGGTCGCCGTGGTTACGAAGCCTTTCCAGTTTGAAGGCAAAAAGCGCAACATGCAGGCGGAAGAGGGAATCGCTCTTTTAAGGGAGACGGTCGATACATTGATCGTTGTCCCCAATCAGCGCCTGCTTTCTCTGGGGGGGCGCAACCTTTCCCTGTTGGAAGCATTCAAAAAAGCGGACGACATTCTTTATCAGGCGGTTAAGGGTATCTCCGATTTAATTATTATTCCGGGACTCATTAATCTTGATTTTGCGGATGTGAAAAATGTCATGAGCAATATGGGCATGGCGCTGATGGGCACAGGCATTGCGTCCGGTGAAAACCGCGCCATAGAAGCGGCCCAGAAAGCCATATCTTCCCCGCTGCTGGAGGATAACACCATTCAAGGGGCGCACGGCATCCTGCTGAATATTACCGGCGGACCCGATATGAGCCTGTATGAAATCAATGAAGCATCGTCGTTGATTCAGGCGGAGGCTCATGAAGAAGCCAATATCATTTTCGGTACGGTTATTGATGAAAATATGGGCGACGAAGTCCGCATCACCGTCATTGCCACCGGATTTGATGATACCATGAAAGGCAAACAGGGTACGGACAATTTAACACAATTAAGCGGTTTCCGGCGGGAGGACTTATCGACTCCGGCATTTATGCGCAAGGAAAAGAACCACGACGGCGTCAATATTGTCACCCTGGGTATTAATGATGAAGTCGATGATATCGACCTCGAAATCCCCACTTTCCTGCGCCGGCAGGCCGATTAGTTAAGAGGTGTTTGGATACAATCATGGCGGGATGCGGCTTTTGTTTAAAAAAGGCCGGGAACATGCTATGAATAACGAATGAATTGGAAACTGAAGAAGAAATATATAACCCTGCTGGAGCGGGAAAAGGGCTATATAAAAAAAGACTGGGGCGCAGATAATACGGTTTGTTTGGCCTATCCTAATTATTACAGGACAGGCATGTCGAATTTGGGCTTCCAGACAGTTTATAAGATATTCAACGAACAACCTTCCTTTCTTTGTGAGAGAGCATTTCTTCCTGATGCCGGTGACGAAGCCGAATTCGCCACCGGCAGGGCGGAATTTTTCAGCATGGAGAATCAAAAATCGATTGCTGACTTCGATATATTGGCTTTCTCTCTATCTTTCGAAAACGACTATCCCCATATTTTGACCATGCTGGCGCTCGCTGGTATTCCGCTTAAAGCCGGCGAACGTTCCGAAGATCATCCGTTGATTATCGGCGGCGGAGTTGCCGCCACATTGAACCCGGAACCGCTGGCGGACTTTTTTGACTTATTCATATTGGGTGAAGCGGAAGAATCTTTGCCTATATTTACCCGTCTTTTTGAAGAAGCGCGCAGCAGCGGGTTAAGCCGCGCCGATATGCTCATCGGGATGCAAAAAAGAGTGCCGCAGGCTTATGTGCCCCGTCTTTACGACGTCAAATACTTTTCGGACAGCAGGATCAAGGCAATCGAACCCGTCCTGCCCGGTTTGCCGGAAAGAATAAAGATTTCTCCGGTAAAAGATATAAACTCTTTCTGCACCGCCGAAGTTATCAGCGCTCCCGGTACGGAGATGGAAGATATGTATCTTACCGAAATCAACAGGGGGTGCGCCCGCAGTTGCCGGTTTTGCGCCGCCAGTTTTATTTACCGTCCGGTGCGTTTTCGCAGCCGGGAAAAGATTATCGCTTCCATAGATGAAGGGCTTGCCAGAAAGAAGAAAATCGGTCTGGTGGGTACGGCCGTTTCCGATCATCCTGAACTTTCCCTAATCTGGCAATATATTCTGGCAAAAAATGGCCGGGCGGGAATCGGATCGCTCAGAGTTGATCAAATTAATGAGATCATCGCCGGTCTTCTTAAAGCAAGCCGCATTGAGACGGTGGCGCTGGCGCCGGAGGCAGGCAGTCAGAGGCTGCGCGATTTGCTGCGCAAAGGCATCACCGAAGCGGACATTATGCGGAGCGCAGGGCTTCTGATAGAAAATGAAATAACCAATCTGCGGCTCTATTTTATGATCGGCCTGCCTACCGAGACGGAGGAAGACATTGATGCGATCATTGATCTGGTGAAGAAAATTCAGCATCATGTGCGGCACTGTACAGGCGGCAAAAGAAAATTCCGCAGCATTATTCTCAGTATAAATCAATTTATTCCCAAACCGACAACGCCCCTGCAATGGTGCGCGCTCGGCGATGTAAATTCCGTGGGCAAAAAAATCAAAAAAATTGTGGGCGCTTTTGGAAGGGACAAGCAGATCCGGGTTATTCACGATGTGCCGAAATGGAATTATGTTCAGGCCCTGCTGTCGCTGGGTGATCGCAAGGCGGGAGAAATTCTGCTGGCCGTGCATCGGCTCTCCGGCAACTGGGCCCAGGCGCTCAAGGAAGTGAATGTAAATGCGGACTTCTATGTCTATCGCCAAAAGCAGTTTGATGAAATTTTGCCCTGGGATATCGTTGATTCTGGGACGTCGAAGAAGGCGCTGATCAGCGAGTGCCAAAAGGCGCTGGAAAATGAATAGAATTTTTATTTGGGTTCTTTGCGTAGATTATATTTAATCATCTTCAGTTGCAAACCCTTGCGGCTTAAACCCATTTGCTTGGCGGCTTGAGTAACATTGCCGCCTGTTTCTTCCAGACATTTGATGATCATTTGCTTCTCCACGTTTTCGACATGGTTGCGCATGAAATCTTTGAAGGGCTTTTTTTCATCATCCGTTTGCGTCAGCGGCGGTTCTTCCAGTCCGGCTTTGAATTCATCGGGCAGTTCATTGACCGTGATCAGATTATCTTTGGCCAGGAGCATCATTCTTTCGATCAGGTTTTCCAGTTCACGGATATTGCCCGGCCAGTTGTAGCGTAAAAGTGTTTCCTTTACTTCCCCGTCGATTCCTACGGATAGCTCCAGCTTCTTGTT
>LAHQ01002768.1_pt1 | contig 13795 bp, 12 predicted proteins | sample 329661 | NCBI WGS metagenome assembly LAHQ01 (sample SAMN03275700, study PRJNA271635) | activated sludge metagenome | isolation source: sample C-2 Sludge from acidogenic chamber (second chamber) of Anaerobic... | reverse complement strand
CCCCAAATCAGCGAAATATGCTCAGATCCTGAAGAACGCTGTGGCCTTCAAGGAGACAGCGACCGAGAGGTTATTCCTGATGAAGGACCTGGCGGCGGTCGAGGAGGCGGTGGGACTGGGGGCAAAAATCTATGAAGGAGAGGTATCCTTCTGAGACTGTTTTGGAGCACGACCTTCCGCCCACACAGGAGGCCTCTTGGCAGGTGTCAATTTGTCGCGGCTATGTCACAAAGGCATCGAACTGTCTGTAATAGATTACTTTCGGGCCGCACAGATCTTCTATAAATACTTCTTTCTGACAATGCACAATCACCTCTCACACAAAAATAGGGGGTCTCATAGAATGAACTCGATGATACGATTACATGGCTTTTTTGGAAAATTGTTAGTAGTTGATGAACCTGCAACGTTCAAGACAAACGGACATGAAAGAGCAGTTGCTATAAATGTACCAAAAACCGGAACGAGTACGACTAGGCATCAACTATATTAAATATTAAATGAATCTCAAAAGAGGCCTAAATGTGGCCCTACAGGGGAACGCCTGGCTAGCGCGACCTGCAGTATGAAGGAGCACTAAAAATGAAACGCACAAGCATGATCGAGCGGATCGCTTTTAGAGCGTATCCCGCCCAGCTCAAAAAGTTGAAAGCGTTCTGTGAGTCGAATAATACAAAACCAGGGCCGCTTTTTAGGAGCTTTATCGATGGTTTAGAGAAGGTTGGTAGTGGGCAGACCTTGGCTAGAGATCTGCCCCGAAGGCACCAGAATGAAACGCACAAGACTTCAAACAGGTGATCTTCATAACAAACAGTCATCGTTTGCTATTAAAGGTTTGTGTGACTTTCCTAGATAGCTTACCGAGATCTTCGGTATGCTGCGATGGTGAAGTCTCCAGAAGTTGTCTGCCTGAAGTCGTTATATCGAGGGGTAGACAATGATGCAGGGGAAAATAACAGATTTCTCCTGTGATCAGAGACGAGTCCGAGCCGCGGAAGAGATAATAGAATCTGGAAGCTGTGCTGTATCCAAGCCCATCCGAGCGGGCATGACTACGTCGACCGTCATGGCCTGTGAGCAGCGAGGCTGGCCTCTCCTCGTTCTGGCACCAACGCGACGGATACTGCAGGAGACTGTCGCAAAGGCGTCAAGCGGAGCCGTGCGGATTCCAGGCAACAGCGAATGCCCTTTGATTGAGCCGGACCTTAAGAAAAATCCTATCTTGAGGCAATTACCCTTAAATCTGCCTGATTGCCGGAAATGCAGTGCTTCTGAGCGGTGCGAAGTCCTGGCGATCCTGCGAGCCGATGATCCAAGCGTGATGGCCCTGACCTATGCCAAGCTGGAAGCACTGATGCTGAGCCGCGGGAAGACTGCCAAAGATGTCCTGGCGAAGATCTCCAGGGCTGAGGTCGTCATGATGGATGAGGGCCATGTCCTCTCCCTGCCTCCAGCCGTAAGCGTGCGAGCCTTTGCTTTGCTGAAAATCCCTGATAAGTACAAGATGCTGAATAAGATATACCAGATTTGGCTGGACTTCTGCCAGAGTAATGTCCAGACTATCCAGGAGCTCATGGAGCTGGCCGAGTCAGGCCATGCAGGGCAGCATCTTTCGAGGAGCATATTTAACCCCAGCTTCTTGGGATGGAGAGATCTCAAGAAGGCATGGGCTCAGCTCCGAAAACTTGCGGTTGCCCATGAGCTAGTGGATGATGATGTCCTGATGCTGAGGGATATTATTACCATCCTGTCAACGAGCCAGGTCTCAATAGGCTACATATCCGAGCACGAGGGCGAAAGCGGCGGTGTCTATGTCTCTGCCGGCCAGATCAGGCAGTACAGAGCGCTTAACGAGTTTCTGACCGTTCATGTCAACCATACAAGGGGTCTGTTTGTCTCAGGAACCCTCTTTGAGCCTCGTCCAGGCTACTTCTCCGAGCTGGCTGGCAAAGAGATCAAGAACGTAATATTCCCCGATCTTCGAGGTGCTACAGAGAAGCTGACCCTCATCCCTGATAGGTGGACGCTGGGAAACACTAATTTTGCTGAAAAGCTGCCACTCATCCTGGAAACCATTAAGGCCATAGCCGATCGAGAGAAGCAGCCCATTTACCTGTTAGCTCCAAATAGCCACAAAGCAGCTTGGCTGACTGAGGAGCTCTCCAAACTCGGAGTCAAAGGCATTTTTGTAGACTACTATCGCTCTGATCACAGTCTAGGGGTCGAACGAAAGGAACGAGTCTGCATCACGGTTGGCATGGCCGAAATACCTGCCAACGCCTGCGATGCTCTGGCGCGAGGCAAAGATTCAGAGGAGAGATGGCTGGATTCCAGGAGGCTTCGTCGCCAGGGAGTAGACGCAGCAACATGGCAGGCTGTCAACAGAGTAAGGGATCCCGATGGAATAGTTGAATCGAAGGTCTATTTCATTGGCTGCCGGCTGGATCGCATATTACAGGCTGCAACTTGGGGGACGAACCGTGAGCTTGTAGTGAAGAAGATCAAGGAAAGCAAGTGGGGCGAGGGGAAACTCATTAAGACACCTTACTTTGAGGTCCGAGTAGATGATAAGATTGAGCTTCCTCGGATCTATGGAGAACAGAAGAACGCCAAAAAACCAGAAAGACGATCTGTAAAGGATTTCATCGAGGGCTTTGAATTATATAATTCCAGCGGCATAAATTCTGAAAATCACGACATTTTCCCTATACATTATAGTAGAGAAAATAGTAGGGAGAATGTCGCGAAACTTAGAATTTATAATTTTCAGAAGAATGAATTTGAGCGCAATTCAACCTCGGAAGCTCTCTATTCGATGTTTGTGAATAGGACCGATAGCCATGCGCAGCAATTTCAGAATTCAAAGTCAGGAGATTGGGAGTTCTGGAAGGTCCCTTCACCGATAACTGAAGATAAGATCAAGCGGCATATAATAGGAGAAGTCACTCTAGGTACCTATGAGATTGCTCTTGACGATACAGTTACCTGGTGCGTTGATGACATTGACTCCCATAATGGAGAGACGGATGCCAGAGAGAAAGTAGCCAGGTTGGTTTCAACCTGCAGGTCCTACAGAATCCCTTTCCTGCTGGAGTCCTCTGGCAGTGTAGATTCTTACCATCTCTGGATATTCCTCAGCAGGACTAGGACTTATAACGCATTCCGGTTCATCAGGCAGATAAACTCCGAGTCAGGCGTTGAATGTGAAGCATGGCCTAAGCAGAAGAGTCTGAAGGACAAGAACGGCAAATATGGCAATCTGGTTAAGCTGCCTGTCTGCTACCATAACAAGAGCAAGAGCCGGTCGGCGTTCATTGATGCTGATACCTTCGAACCTTTGGAAGGTCCCATTTCTCACCCTGGTCTTGTGCATCTCCTGGAGATTCCGGATTTATCTGAGTCCGGCTCAGGGGGAATGCCTAGAGTTTCCGTTCGTTACGAGCCCAAAGTGAAGGTGCACTTCAGCAAATCTCTTGATTACTGTATGCAGAGAGCTCTGGATGATAAGGTCCCTCTTGAAGGCTCGGAAGGGCATCATCTCCGGCTGGCAATGGCCATAAAAGCTCAATATATCGGCCTGACTGCAGATGAGGCTGCGAGACTTTTCCAGAACCAGAAGGACTATGATCACAAATTCAGTTTGGACAAAGTGCAGGAAACCTGGAACTATTCCTATTCACCTTGGCCCTGTGAGACCCTGCGTGATAGATGTGGCCGGCTGGTGACCTCGTACTGCCCGAGCTGTCCATTCAATCAGGTTAAAGGAGTGAAAGGAGAAGCATGACCGGGAAACTGCAGTCATTTTATTATCCTCATTGTACTAATGTTTAAATAATCAATATCCCAAATAGGACTAATTAGCGGACAAAAGTAGGAATCCAGGTGAATTTGATGGAGAAGGCGACAAAATCAGACAAAATCCGACAGCTATCTCAGGAGCAGATGAATGCCATCGAGCATCTGCTGCAGGGCAAGAGTGATAGAGCCGTATCTGAGGCGGCGGGCGTGAGCCGGCAGACGGTATGGGAATGGAGAAATCGTGATCCTCTTTTCATAGCCGAGCTGAACCGTCAGAGGTCAGAGATGTGGCAGGAAGCCCATGAGCGGTTGAAGTCCCTGGCCAATCGAGCTCTGGATGTGGTGGAGCAGCAGCTCGACAGCGGCAATCCCAAAGCCTCCCTGGCCGCAGCCAAATACATCTTGCAAGGCACCAGGCTCCTGGGAGACACCAATCTGCCTAAGAGCGGCCCAACGACTCCCGAGGAAGTGATTCTGGAGAGGCTACGAAGTGAGGCTCGGAGTGAGCTGTATGCAGAGGGCAAAGGCAGAGATCCCTTTAAAGTTGACCCATTTGGGATCGATGATGAGGTAGAGGATCTAGCCAATTGCAGGTTGAGGAAGGCGATGGCAGAAGCAGGGTTATCATAGCTGGAGGGGGGCTCTCAATGAGTAAACGAGGCCCTAAGCCAGATCTTCCTAGGGTAAAGGAGCCACCACCTCTTCCTTCTCTGGATGAATTGATAGCAGAAAGCAGAGCATTGGGCTGGGATGATCTGGCCGATTCTATGGAGAAGCTACGACATTTAGAGACTCCAGAAGGCCAGAAAGCCCTAGAACGTAGGGAAAAGAGGCTCTCTAGGTTATGATTAACTTTTCCTCCAAGGATATTATGGCTTTGGAGAAATGGGCCAAAGGATTGAGTAAATTAGGCTATTTAGACCCATTATTAGTTAGATCGGCTCAAAATACAGTTAGGAGCCTTAAAGAAGACTTGAATGGTGATTCAATGAATAAAGACGTAGATGAGTTAAACAAAATGGCAGATAAGCTTTGGGATAGATCTCCAGCTCCTAGGCTAACTCCAGAGCAGCTTAATGCAATCGACTTGTTAATTTTAGGTAAAACCGATAGAGAGGTATCGGAAATAGTCGGTGTCAGGCGTGAAACAATCACAAAATGGCACAAAAACCCGTTTTTTACAGCGGAATTGAATGTCAAACGAGAGGAATTATGGACAGATTCAAAGCTCAGGCTCAAGGCCTTGGCCCATGAAGCAGTGAACACTCTCACCAATGGCCTCCATAGCTCCGATGAGAAGATAGCAATAACGGCGGCGGTTCATATCTTAAAGGTCACAGGCCTTTATGATGGTGAATGGAAGGGCACTCTCGAATTACCAAAGACTCCAGAAGAAGCGGTTTGGGCTCAGATGGTAAAGGAGAAGACTAAGCTTTACAGAGGAGTAAGGCCAGATTCATTTACGGATTGGTCTACAAAGCAATGGACAGAGCAAGTAGGCAAAGACCTGACCATTAAATGGATAGACGGTGAATATGAGCAGGCAGTAAACGATCAGAAGAAAGAGCTAAGAGAGTATAAGAAGAAGGAAAAAGCCCAGGAGGAGCAAATCCAGCTCCCTCAGATAGAGCCTGTCTCTTTGACTATTGAGGATGTAGAGGAAGATCTCCCTCCGGCCCAGGGCGATAGGCCAGAGCCGATTAAGGCTTGAGGGGGGCCTTCCCCCCCCGTGTTGGGCCTATAACAACATGAAGAGATCCATAAGCATATCATAATAAAAATCTTTCTTTATATACTAATGTACCAAAAGCAGGCCATAATCTTAATCCTTAAAAGGGGGAAAAGTTTCAAGCTCTGTCCCTGGTAGTGACCCAAAGCCTTTTCCTGTGAGCGATGGTTAAGGCATCCTGAGGGAGAGATATTTGGCGGCACCCAAAGAGATAGTGGAGTTGGTGGATAGATTTGAAAATAACCTGGCATCCTACAAATCCGGACATTACAACGAGACCCAGGTTAGAAGAGAATTCGTTGATCCTTTCTTCAAGGCCCTGGGATGGGACGTAGACAACGAGCAAGGCTTTGCTGAAGCCTACAAGGACGTTATCCATGAGGACGCTGTCAAGGTAGGAACCACCACCAAAGCCCCAGATTACTCTTTTCGTATTGGAGGCCAGCGTAAGTTCTTCTTGGAGGCCAAGAAGCCTTCAGTGGACATCAAGGATGATATCCATCCTGCCTTCCAACTCCGCCGCTATGCTTGGACAATGAAGTTGCCATTATCTGTTCTTACCGACTTTGAGGAGTTCGCCGTCTATGATTGCAATGTTAAACCGGATAAGACGGATAAAGCCTCCAACGCCAGGATTTTTTATCTGAATTACAAGGATTACCTGACTCGTTGGGATGAAATCACCGGTATATTCTCCAAGAATGCCGTTCTGAAGGGGTCCTTCGACAAGTACGCCGCAGATAAGAAGAGCAAAAGAGGTACGTCTGCAGTAGATGTCGTCTTCCTGGAGGAGATTGCAGGCTGGAGAGAGCTCCTTGCCAGAAATATCGCTCTGCGAAACCCTGATCTCAGCACTAAAGATCTTAATTATGCAGTCCAGGCCATAGTCAATCGCATTGTTTTCTTGCGAATATGTGAGGATCGGGGCATTGAGCGGCTTATGAAGCTACAGGACCTTCTTAATGGTGAGCGGGTCTATCCCCGGCTTTGTGAGCTTTTCCGCCGGGCAGATGAGCGCTACAACTCCGGCATATTCCACTTTGAAAAGGAGCCTGGCAGGGAGAGCCCGGATACACTAACTCTAAGCTTAAACATCGATGATAAGCCCTTAAAGGAGATCTTCAAGCGGCTTTACTATCCAGATAGCCCTTATGAGTTCTCAGTGCTTCCGGCTGAGATCCTGGGCCAGGTCTACGAACAGTTTTTGGGCAAGGTGATAAGGCTCACAGAAGGCCACCGCGCCGTGATAGAGGACAAGCCCGAAGTAAAGAAGGCAGGCGGGGTCAAATACACGCCGGTCTACATTGTGGAAAACATCGTAGGAAACACGTTAGGCAAAATTCTGAAAGGCAAGACACCGCTTGAAGTGGTGCTAATCACCGTTTTAGATCCTGCCTGTGGCTCAGGGTCCTTCCTCATTGTGGCCTATCAGTACCTGCTGGATTGGCATCGAGACTGGTATGTCCAAAATCTTGTGCCGTTGCTACAGAGTGGCCTAAAACCTTCTTCTCCAGAGATAAGGCGGCTGCTCCCTGGTGTTGAGACGGGCAAGAAGGGGCGGAAGAAAGAGCCCGAGCTTCCTGTCTACCAGGGCCGAGGCGGTGAATGGAGGCTGACCACAGCAGAGCGTAAGAGGATACTGCTGAACAATATCTACGGCGTGGACATCGACCACCAGGCCGTGGAAGTGACCAAGCTATCCCTCTTGCTGAAGGTTCTGGAGGGCGAGAACGATGAGACGATCTCAAAGCAGCTTAAGCTCTTCCAGGAGAGGGCATTGCCCGATTTAAGCAATAACATCAAGTGCGGCAATTCGTTGATTGGCTGGAACATCCTGAAAGACAATCCAGGGCTAACACAGGAAGAGATTGATCGGATCAATCCTTTTGACTGGGATAAGGAGTTTCCAGATATAATGCAAGCTGGTGGTTTTCATGTGATAATCGGAAATCCCCCTTATGTCCGTATACAGGTAATGAAGGAATGGGCACCAGTAGAGGTCGAACATTACAAGCAAAAGTATGCGTCGGCTAGCAAGGGCAACTATGATATTTACGTAGTTTTCGTGGAGAAGGGCCTCAGCTTGCTAAATGAACATGGGCGATTGGGTTTCATCTTACCTCATAAATTCTTCAACGTCAAATACGGCCAACCTTTGCGTGAATTGATTGCAAGAGGCAAGAACCTCTCGGAAATTGTTCATTTTGGAGACCAGCAAGTGTTTTCAGGAGCCACAACTTACACTTGCTTGCTGTTTCTAAATAAAGCAGGATCTAATTCGTTTTTGCTCAAAAAGGTTGATGATTTAAGTAATTGGAGAAGCACTAACAACGCAATCGAGGGCTACATTTCGTCGGATAGTGTTACTGGAGCGGAATGGACTTTTCAGGTAGGTAGTAGCGCAGCCCTATTTGATAAGCTGAGTAAAATGCCCTTTAAATTGAGTGATATAGCTGAGAGAATATTTCAGGGTATAATCCCTGGGGCCGATAAAGTCTATGCAGTTAAATTAATTAACCTCGATTCAAGAAGAGCAAGATGTTTTTCACGGGCACTAAATGCTGAAGTTGACCTTGAGCCAGAACTTCTCCGCAAGATAGTGAGTGGAGCGGAAGTTGGACGCTTCGTTTTGAGGGAGACGAATGAAAGAGTTATCTATCCATATTATAATGAAAACAATAATGCTATACTAATTTCTCCGGAGGAGCTACGACAGAAATTTCCGCTAACATACGAATACTTCCAAAAAAATAGTGATCTTCTCGATATGCGGGATCATGGATCTGCGAAAGGGCCAGAGCGGCATAAGTACATTCGGCGCCAAAACATTGAGTTGCAGCCCATGAAAAAATTAGCTGTCCCTCGTTTAGTAAGTCGCCTACATGCAGGATTTGACAAAGATGGTGATTTTTGTCTGGACAACGTGGATGTTGGAGGAATAATGCTCTCTCAAGGTATCTCCTACCACTACATTCTGGGCCTTTTAAATAGCAATTTAATAAACTTCTACTTCATAAGAAACACGGTGCCATTTAGAGGTGGCTTTTTCTCAGCAAATCGACAGTTTATTGAAAATCTCCCTATCCGCACCATAGACTCATCAAATCACCAGGACGTTACACGCCACGACCGCATAATCTCTCTGGTAGATAGCATGCTCTCCTTTAACAAGCAACTCCTGGAGGCCCGTACACCCCATGAGCAGATCACTCTCCAGCGCCAAATAGAGGCCACAGATGATCAGATAGACGCCCTGGTCTACGAGCTTTATGGGCTGACTGAGGAGGAAATTAAGATTGTAGAACGTATGTAAGCCCGCCCTACAGGCTTCCCTTAACCTTCCATCAACCTTTCCCTCCCAGGTACGTATAACTGACAAGTTTTAACCTTGGATTTCTCCTCTTTCTACCATTCAGGCCAAAGGGCTAAAATTGCGTTGGCCTAACTGATTATTCCATAGTCTATGGAATTTTGATCAAGTTAACTTGATTGTACTACTGTTAGCGATCAATCTTTCCTACTGCTACCGATTCTGATAAGCCTATATCTGGAGCGTACAAGTAGACCTTTCGAGGTAGAAAGCATATTTATAAAAATATCATGGGATCCGATTCTGGTCCTGGCTAGCGGGATGGCGGAGTGCGTGCAACCTGAAAAGTTCTATGTCATTTTAATGGAGATTGAGCATAATGTCATGGAACTGTTCTGCCTCCGGGAATGAGATTCTCGCGTCATCGAAAGGTTTTTCATCATATCTTGCAATCTTGAAAGAAGATAACGGAGGGATTATAGTCTTGGAAATCCGTTCTTTGGTAATCGCGTCACTTCTGACGATGCTGTTTTCAGGGGTAGCATGTGGAGGAAACCTTCTACTTGGAGGAATCAACCAGGATAAGCCGGTGTGTGTTGAACCATGTTCCAGTGCCGCCAATGATGACTACAAAAAAATTGCTGCAGATTTGGATGCATATTACTTTCCGATGTATTATTCCGATGAAGTAACTAATATCATGGAAGTTAATAAGGCTGCAAGAGGAGAGGCAACAGAACAAAACGGCCTAAAGAAACTAGAGGGTTTAAAGAAAAAGGATGGTACTAATCATTATGAGACTATTGTGGCGTATTCTGGTGGCACATCAACTGCTGTAGCGGCTCTCGCCGATAACGCTAAGTATGGATTAACTTGTGATACACTTATATTGATTTCGCCTATGGCTGCCAAGACACAAAAAAACTCAGATTTGACTACTGGTCTAGCGGCGGCGACGACCCTAAAGTATGATTTCGAAAAAGCGATTGAAGATATATTAGTAAGCGGTGCTGTAAAAAATATTGTAGTTATTCAATCGGAAGATGATCAATTACTGGCTGGAGACCTCTATCAATTCCGATTTTCTAATGATATGTTTTCCAACAAGGAAATTAATTCAAAGATTACGATACATGATGTAAAACTCGATCTTCCAATAACTCCAAATGGAGATGAAAATGCGGAGAGCACGACTCCAATTGGTTACACCGGTGAGCAAGCTCACAAAGATATTTTCTTTGAATACGCAAAGGATCACCTTAAACTTGGTAATGATGGTAGGGTCTATTACAGTCCAAATGGTGTGGATAGCAATTCTCCTTTAGTACAGGCGCCAGAATTGGGTACTCCGCAGAAAACGCAACAAAAACCTGCAGAAAGCTCTGAATCCTCGCAAGAGTCCACAGATACATCTCCTGACGTGGAAAGCGTGCTTGAGGAAATAGATAGACAGTTTCAGGATGAAAATAGTGACCTAGTAACGGATTTAATTAACAATTTGAACTAGCCCAAGTGCATACAACTTTTTATTCAACATTTTTATTTTTATGTTTCATGACCGGTCCCTACTGGCGTGCGCTCTGGGGAAAAGCCTTATCGTGATCAGCAGCAGTAGCCGGGGTGAATCGCTATGAGCAGGTTGATCAAGCTAGCTTGATCAGAATTCCATAGTGTGTGGAATGAAGTCCTTGCCAAAAGCCGATTTTGGGCGATTTCGAAACCTGTCCAATGGAGGTATGAATAACTTGCAGACCCGCCGGTCTGGCAGATGGGGAGCTGCAGGAAGATGGACCACGAGACGGCACTCCAGAAAGCACGGAAGATGAAGAGGGGGGCCCTGGGGCTCTCCGATAATTAATCCCGTTATTTTAATAATTTTTGTAAGGCCCTAGAATCGACTTTCCCCTTGTCCAATGGCTCATAGCACCTGGGGAGAGAGATCCACCCAGGGACGCTATGTAGCTAAAGCGTGCCGTGGGATGGAAGGCAACGGGGCTAGACAGTCGTGCATCCACATTGTTTGAATTTAAGTCAACCCTTAAAAGAGGTGTCAACTATAAATAGAATGAACCGTTGGTTCTAGTTATAGACAGGAAGGTGTTTTGCGATGGTGTGCTCGGACTTGATAGAAGGTGCGACGGTGGCGGTGAGACCATCAAGCAGGTCGTTGATGCCCGCTGAAGAAAGGCTAAGTGCCCTCTCACTTAGCGAATGCCAGCACTTCCTAGAGAGCGTTGCATACCACAAAAACATGCTGGTAGAACTCGCTAACAGGTGATTACTCCAGCTTCACAACCATCCTTTTTACCCACCTCGCTATTTTATCTATCTCTTCTCCCTCAGGGCACGTGTATTGAGCTATTCTTACCATTACACGAATTATCTCATCTATGTCGCTTCTGTCGAAACGATATCCGTTTTGCCTTAAAATGAGGTCTGCTAACTCAAATGCAGTTCTCTTTTGGCCATCCCAAAAAGGATGACGTTCTGCCAAAAAGAGCGCCTGAGCCGCTTTCCTGAATAAATCCGACTCGTAATTGATGGCCTCAACTACAAAGGATAATGTACCAGGATCACGGATGCCCAGCTCACCGCCCATCTCCTCTATGAGGAAATCGTGAATTTGGATAACCTTCTTTTCGGTGAGCCTTTCCATCGCCAATGCGATTTCACCCAAGGTTTATGAATTATTTGAATGACTGCCTATTCCCGCAGTAGTTTCTGTATATCCTCATGCATAACGGCCAGCCTCTTGGTGAGAGGGTGCTGCGGCCCGTACTCCTGCTCGGCCAGGCCCTTTATCCGCCAGGTCTCGGAGAGGAGCTTGCCGATCTCTTTTGTTATGTACTTGCGGTTTTGCTCAGTCATGAGTCCACCATCCTGAAATCATCTCCATATCCAAAGGGTTTTCGTGCGATGGTGAGCCACCGCCCACAAGCCAAAAGGCTGAAAGTAGATTTATGATTTATGAAATTCAGCAGTAGAAAAATGTAAGTAGTATTTCAGCTTCTGAATTATGAATTATGAAAGTCATAGGAGTGGCTATCCAGAAAGGGGGTGTGGGAAAGACCACGACCGCAATAAACCTGGCCGCTGCCCTGGCGAGAAAGGGAAAACATGTACTTCTGGTAGATGCAGACCCTCAAGCTCATGTAACCATTAGCCTCGGTCTTGATGAATGGAGCCAGCCTTCGACCCTTTATGATGTCATGGTCCGAGAAAAGGCACTGAGCGAAGTCGTCAAAACCACAGATACCACCGGCCTAGACGTTGTAGCCAGCACATATGACCTGGCCGGCGCAGAAATGGAGCTTTCGACCCAACCAGGCCGAGAGTACATATTGAGAAATGAGATTAATAAGCTGAAAGGCTATGATTTCGTTGTTCTTGATGCCCCCCCGAGCCTGGGAGTGCTCACGGCCAATGTGATACTCGCCAGCACCGTGCTTCTGATCCCGCTGCAGGTAGAATGGCTTGCTATGACAGGCTACGCACACCTCATCAAAACATTGAGTCTTATAGGTAGCCATCTGAAACACGAGCCAGAACAGCACATACTTTTGACCATGTATGATGGAAGGACAAAGACTAGCCAGGAAGTTGCAGACCAAATTAGGGACTACTTCAAAGAAAAGGTACTCAATACGGTTATTCCCCGAAATATCGATCTATCCAGAGCACCTAGCCACGGGATGACCATTTTTCAATATGCTCCAGACTCCACCGGAGCCATAGCTTACTCTCAACTTGCGGAGGAGATCTTAAATGACGAAACTGGGTAAGGGCGCAGCAGCGATATTTTCACAGGCTGAAAGTCAGACTCTGAAAGAAGATAAATCAATAGCTGAAATTCAGCCTTCAGAAGTAGAAACTCATAAGATGAAAGATGAGATAGATGCAGAGGCCCTTAAACAGGCCATTGAAGAAGGAAAGAAGTACCCGAAGGTGACTGTCTATTCCCCTATTATCGCTGCCGTTATGAGGTATAGAGAGATCACAACACCTCGATTTAAGCTGAGCCCAGAAGTCGAGATGCGCCTTGAAAAGGCTCTGAAAAAAGAAGACCCCAAACTATGGGCAGCAGTTGAGGAAAATATTCGTTGGAATAAACGGAAGAAATGAGAAAGCATGACAGAAGAAGAGAAGCCAACCACTACCAAGCAAACCGGCCCGCAATTCATCCCCAAACTCAAGGGCAAGAAAGTAATCATCCGCCTGGTATCTGGAGGCCAGCCAGTTACCGGCATTCTGGAAGGCTACAACCCATATGAGATCCTCATCAAGACGGCCAAAGGGCAAGTACTGGTATTCAAGCATGCAATAGCCACAATCGAGCCCATGGATGTACCTAAGCAAGACTTCATGCAGAGAGAATGAACATCTCCCCACAATCTCCACATGATCGTATTCTATGGATACTCACCAACAGCGGCGGGAAGATGAAGCGAAGTGACTTGAGGCGGCGCGTGAGCATGAGGCTTGCAGACCTGGAGCCTATCCTTGAAGAGCTGGCAAAGGAAGGTCGGATAAGGACCTCAGGCGATATGGTGAGCTTAAATCCAGCTCATCCTTCCAGGCAGAACTCCTGAGGCCACAGGCCATCATCAGAGCCCATAGATCCCGTATCCTCAGCTTCGAAGCGGCACCGGATCATCTCATCGACCTCTGATAACCTGATCCTGAAGACTTCGGCCAGGATCTCTTTAGCTGCCTCCAGCTCCATAGCCTTCTGATCCTGGTATATGGTCTTCTGCTGTGGCCTGAATAGCTGCTCAAAGACTCCTGCCATGATGAGCAAATAGGCCGGATGAGAATAAGTACTTTGGCCAGAAATCAATATCAAGCGACCATTTTTACATGAGGGGAATAAACGATTTAGATACAAAGGAAGGAAGAAGACATGAAATTGAATAGATATCTCTCGGTGCCCCAATGCTGCTTTCTTATGTAACGGACTC
>LAHQ01002171.1_pt1 | contig 13799 bp, 14 predicted proteins | sample 329661 | NCBI WGS metagenome assembly LAHQ01 (sample SAMN03275700, study PRJNA271635) | activated sludge metagenome | isolation source: sample C-2 Sludge from acidogenic chamber (second chamber) of Anaerobic... | reverse complement strand
ACTATCCGGGATATCTCCTCCAGGACGTAGTTATAGCCGTCTATGCCACCACAGACAGCCGCCACGACGTCTAACGAGGTGACGCCGAGAAGGTCGAATTTGACGAGCCCCAAATCTTCGATGACCCTCTTATCAAACTCTATCGACGTCATGTTTTGCCGCTTTGAGATCGTGAGGGGGAGGAGGTTATAGAGGTTAGGCATAGCTATAACGCCTGCCGCGTGCTGGCTTTTATTCCTTTCGTGGCCCGCCAGATCATCAATTAGGGCGTAGGCCGGGGCCGACTCTTCAGGGTTAAGGTGTCCCTCTCGGAGGTCGTCCGGGGAGACCCCCAGCAACCAACAGGCATCATTTACCGCTGATCGATCCTTCCACCGGTTGTAATTCGAGATAAAGGCCGCTTGGATCGGCTCCCCGCTGGCTTCCCTGAGGAGGTCTACCAGGATATCTACGACCTCGCCCCGTCTGTCATGCTCAAAGTCGATATCAAAATCTGGAGGGTCCTTACGCCCTTCGGGAAGGAATCGGTCGAAGCTGAGGTTTAGGTCATAAGGGTTAACCGCCGTGATCCCCATCACGTAGGCGATCAGGGAGCCGCCACCGGACCCTCTACCAGGGCCTACTATGATCCCCTTCTCTTTCGCCCTCTTGATCATTTCGTAGACCGTAAGATAAACCCACTCGAAGCCCGCCGCTTCTATCCGGTCTAATTCCAAAACGAACCTATTATTTAGCTCGTTAAGCTGTTTCATCTGGTATTTGTGGCCCTCTCGGTCTATAAATTCATTATAAAGCTTTTCCGCTAGGGCCTGGAAGTTGTAGAGGTGATCTAAGGCATAGGAGGGTTGGGGATACGTTGTAGGCAAAACGAAGCCCTTAAGACGTTCTGCTAAAGCAAAAGTCGCCTCTATCATCTCGTCTACTTGATCCTTCGTGAACTCTGGAAGGTTGGAGTAGATCTCCTCCTTAGTTTGGTTATGATAGGTGTTACCTGGGAAGTAATCGGTGTTATTCACGTCTTCCCGGTTTCGCCTGAAGATAGCCGCCGCGCTCATCTTCGCCGCCTTCTGGCCGGGCCTGGAGTAATGGGCGTCACAGGTGATTATTACAGGCATACCTAGGGCCTTCCCGACGTTGTAGAGCCAGAGGTTATACTCTTTCTGACCGACTACGCCAGGGTGAGGCATGACCTCAAGGCTAAAATCCCAGCCCTTCGAGTTGATCCACTGGAGGAGCTTGAGAGCCTCTTCCTCGCCGTCTTCGGCCCAAACCCTCGCCACTATGCCACCTATGCACGCTGAGCCTATGGCCAGCCCTTCCTTATGGGCGTCTATGTCCTCAAGAGTCATGACAGGGCGTTTATGGAACCGCTCCACCACAGCCCGGTTATGGAGCTGGAGGAGGTTCTCCCATCCTGTTTGATTCATCACCCACAGGTTGATATGGTGGCCGCTGGAGCTGTCGCCGACGAGGATCTTATTGTAGCCGTTCTCCTCCATCCACTCCCTGATCTGTGGAGCTTCGAAGGTGTCCCTGGCTGTCTTATTGAGTTTCCTCTCGGCTTCGGTTTTGGTGATCGCTTCCGGGCCTTTGACGTCGCCTAAAATGATGGTTATTCCCCTGGATGACTCAGGACCCTCTAAGACGGTCTCGGCGATCCACTGAGGAGGGGCCGGGGGCTCGCCCTTGGACTTCTTAACCTTCAGGTTGGCCCTGTAGGCCCGCTCCTCGTCGGTGGGTTTAACGTAGCCTTCGTAACCGACGACGCCGTTAACCTGATAGGTCTTACATGCGTTCATCCAGTCATAAGAGCCCGCTAGGGTTCCATGGTCTGTAAGGGCCATTACCGGGATTTTCTGAGCCGCCGCTTGCAAGGCCATTTCTCCAGGGGTCCTAATCCCGTCGCCTATCGAGTAGTCGCTATGGCAATGGAGCTGAGGTATTTGATTATCAGCCTCGCCGATCTCGATAGGGTGTAGGAGGGTATCGACCGCCTTCATGATAGCCCTTCTAAGCTGAGTCCGGTATTCGTCAACGGTGGCCCCATGCCTGAGAATGTAGGCGGGATGGTAGACCTTAAAGAAGTCTCTCCCCTCCTCCATCTCTAAGAGGGTAAGGGCCTCTGTCGCCGTAGACCCTAGGGCTATGATAATCGAGGGCTCTATAAGGGTTATCTGCCTTTGGAGGTATCCAAGACAGGCATGAATTTGAGCCTTTGAGGGCGTGGCGTTATCCTTCGGTCTGCACTTGAGGACGTTGATAAGAGAGTATTCGGTGATCCCGATCTCTGATAAGATCCGTCTCAATAGGACCCCTGAGGGACCGACGAAGGGCCTTAATTGCTCCATCTCTACAGAGCCGGGGGCCTCGCCGACGAAGAGAATAGAAGGGTTATCCCCTACGATCTCGCCGACGACGTAGCCCGTTAGGCCTTCGCCGTGACATTGCTCACAGGTCCTTATAGCGGTTCCAAGCTTCTTAAGCTCTTTCAATTGCATGTTTAGCCTCCCGTGTTAAGGCTTTAATTAAGGACTTTTATTAGAAAAAGGGAAAGGAAAGGAGGAAAGGGGTTTAGAGGGTTGTAAGGGTGGCCGCCCCTTCTTTCTTACCTCCAACCGCCTGAGGCTTCAGTTCCCTTATCCTCTTCAGCTCTTCAGGGCTTATAGGCGAGCCCTTAGCCGTATCCTTTGCCTTTGGTTTCTTATCGGCGGGCTTCTCGCCTCCCTTTTTGTCGTCTTTGGTAAAGAAGGCGGGGAGCTTATTAGACTGTTTGGGAAAGGGCCTTCCAAGGTTATCAAGGTCCTCGCCGTCTACCTCAGGGGGCTCTTTCTTCGCGTTGGGAGTCATGTTATGAGTTGGGGGGATGACCTTATTCTCCTCTTTCTTTGCCGCCGTCTTTGCGGCTTTCTGTTTGGCCTTCTCCTCAGCATACTCCTTAACGCTCAGTCTCTTCTTAGGGGCCTCAGGCTGTTTAATCTCTATCTCGTCTGTAATCTCTACCTCTTCGAGACCCTCGAAGCCCTGGCCCTCCTCCTCTTCTGTGGCCTCCTCAGCGACCTCTTCGACCTCCTCAGGGGCCTCCTCAGTGGTCTCTTCCTCCTCTGAAGCCTCAGTTTCGAGGACGTCCAAGTCCTCGCCCTCACTCGCCTCTACGTCGATGACGTCGGAAACCTCCAGGGTTCCGAAGCTTGAGAGGTCGATCTCTTCGTAGTCGCCTTCATTCTCAGGGACTTCATCAGGGGCGTAGCCCCAAATGGCTACAGCGTTCCGGCTAAGCCTGGTTTTGTTGTTGACTTCGTAGGTAGAGAGGAAGGTCAAAATCCGGACCCTGGGGACCGTGAAGTAGCGCATCCCGATTCTTTCCTCTATAAGGCCTTCCTGTATCCAAGCGTTATGACGAACTATCACGCTCGTCTCTGTCTCGAAGCTCTGGAGGCCGATTACGTCGAAGTTGCCGTTAGCCCCTTCCTTCTCGGCTATGTTGATCGCCAGCCCGTCCAAGATCACCCACTCGTCTAGGTACATGGCCAGAGACTCAGGGCTCAGGTCAAAGATGACCGGGATATCTGAGGGCATGGGGATAGAGTTCTGATCCTGGGAGAGTTGCCAGTCTTGGACGTAGCATCTAGGGGACCCGCTATCTGACTTCTCGAAGATGAGAGTATCGAGGACGACGCCGTGAGGGGCGTTTTGCCAGCGATCTACCTTAACGCTAGTCCCCTGGATAATTTCGCTTCCCCCATCGGCTCTCTCGGCGAGGACGGTAACGAAGACGTAATCAGTGTCATCCTTACCCTCTTGTTTCGCCCTGGAGGTGAGAGTAAACGAGCTGGCCAGGTTCATTACTCGCCTTCGAGGATCGCCCGGTATGGTCTCAGGTAGTGGCCTGGAGGACTTCGAGATATTGGTAAGGGTATTAAACCCGCCCTGATCCTCGATAGTTACGAAGACGGAAGAGCCCGAATTGATCCCGCTAGAAAGCTGTCCCCAGTGGATAGTTCTTACCATCTTCCAAGGCTCGCCCGCTATGTCGTTCTCCACTAAGAGGTTGATCCACCTGAAGGTAGAGTTACGGGAACTCTTACGGGGCTCGCCGACGTCCAAGACCATAGCCAGGACGGGCTTCTCTATACAGAGCTGTTTAGAGACGAGCTTTTTGAAGCCGCCTATAACCAGGTCCTCAGGGGTGACGGGTGCGTTCCAGTTATCAAACTGATCCCGGTAAGATAGGAGTTGCTCAAAAAACTTCCTCTGATCTTCTGTCTTATCTATCTCCAGGTCCTTAGCGATCTTAGCGACCGCCGCCAGGTCTCGCCTGATGCTGGCCAGTACTGCCTTCTGATCCTTTCCATAACGACCGATTTTAAGCCTCAAGTAGGGCGTTGGAACTCCCATCTTCTTAGCCAGGTCGTCTATACTCATAGCGGTTTTGCCGCTTTTTGGTTTGTCAGCCATGCTTATCTATCTCCTTACTCTTTAGAGTCGAAGTATCCATCAACTATACGGTGAGCATATGCTCTCTGATCTTCAGAGGTTGCCGGTCTCAGATCAATAACTAAGACGTCCGGATGTTGGCATACGCAACGGGCATAAACCCCCATCATTTCGTTTATTATGTCGTCGTAGGTTTGATCCTTAGAGGCCAGCTTCCGCAAGGTAGTTCTAGTCCCTCGTTTAACGGGCATAACTACGTCGTCGCTATCAACTCCGATGTTATCGCTAGGTTCCAACGTGAGCCTCCAACATCCCATAGGGCGACGAGGGTATAAATAGTTATCGATGATTATAGGTAACTATGCCTTACCTATAGTTACCCTAAGGAGGCAATACACTTAAATATTGATCAAGTTCTAAGGATCTTTTCATGCCTGAGGATATAGAACCACTCGAAGAAACCGATGAGTATAGCGAATTTTACATATCGGCTTCGCGTGTCGGGGCTTTTCAATGGTGTCCTCGAAGCCACGACTTGAGGTATAACAAAGGGGCTCCCTCTCAAGGGAACCGTTGGGGCCGGATGGGAAAGCTCTTCCATGAAAGAGTTGCTCACAGCCTCGAAGATGGAACCGTTCCCCTGTTGCCGCGTAAGTGGCTAGATAACTATCTGGAGGTCCTGGAGGTCCTGGAGATCTCCGAGAATATCGAGGTAGAGCATGGGATGTACGGAACCCTTCAAGACTTCCCCGTCTTCGGTATCTTGGACCTGATCGACCACGACCGCCAGATAATAGTAGACTGGAAGTTTGGAAAGGTTAAGCCCTTCCCCGTTCAAGCTTACTTTTATAACGATATCGTTATTCAAAATCTTGAAACTCCTTATAAGGTCTACTATGCGTTTTTAAAGCATGGAACCCTTCGCGAAATAAAACCCGAAGAGCTAACGGTGGGGTCTAAGATGTTTGCTGACTACCTCGCCGCCGTGACGTCGCCGAATCAGGAAGAGCTACCATGTTTTAAGCCCGGTCGAAAGTGTAATATGTGCGGTTTTAAGCTCCCTTGCGTAATGGAGTTATAGGTCATCTGTAGGTAGTTATAGGTAATTATGCGTAACCTTTAAATACCCATAATTACCTATAGCCTGTTGGAGGCTTAACATGAAACCCTTTGATCTGGAAGCCTGTAAGGCCGATTTGAGGGGTATCTTTCAGCGCATCCCTTACTATGTTTGGGATGAAGCCAAAGTTACCCGGTTTGCTGAGGCCTTTAAGCTGTATAACGAGGGAGAGATAAATCTTCCTGAGTTGCTCTCAGCTATTGGTGAGAAGAGGACCTTTGCTCAAGCTCACTTCGGGAAGTACCTAAACCGAGAGCTGGGATGGAAAATAGACGTCGTAGAGGTCACTCCGAGACGAGACTTTAAGGAGCCCAACCATGGATAAACAAGAATTTGACGCCAGGGCCGCCCTGTTGGAGAGAATGGCTAAGGCAGGGCTCGTTAAAATGATCGCTGTTGATTCCCCTGAGGAGATGGAGAAGGCCATAGCTGAGTTAGAAGGCCAGGGCCTCGATAATATCCATATCGTAGATAACCCTGAGACCTTCGCCGAAGAGCTGAAGAGGGCGACGGATTCCTTCATGAACGGCTCCACCATGGACAGCATAGCCGACGAACTCGCCAGGGCCACCACGCCCGAAGACCTCGTTAGGGGGATGGGGAAGCTCTGGATGGCCCAAATGATTGAAGGCAACATAGAAGACGTCTTAGAGTCGATACAGACCTATTCAAGGCTCATAGCCGTAGCTCAAACCATCCTGGCCGCTAATGCTGGGGATATAACCGTCCCTAGAATGGACTCGAAAGAATGGCCTCACCACGTCGTCTTAGTGACCATAAGACCGGTTAACGAGGACGTCGCGGGGATACAGGTAACTTACCTGTTGCGGGGAAGATGCGAGAACGTCCCCGAAGTCATCGGGAACCTGGCCACCCTGGAGGAGATCCTTATCCACTCGGCTAGAATGTCGGTCTACCTCTACGGAACCCTCACCACTCAGGCTATCGGGCCGAATCATGACGACCTAACCAATTACTATGATGGGGTGGTTATGAACGTCCTGAAGGGTATGAAAAGCATGCCTACAGCCCTGGGGGACCGGACTCTAGGGGCTTCAAGGGAACCACGAAGGAAGGGAAGAGGACTTCCCCGAAGAGGAGCCGTCCATAAGGCCTATGCCTAAAGAGCTGGAGGACTACGCCAAAACGGTCTTAACGCCTGAAGAGATGGACCTTCTTAGGAGAACGGAAGAGGATGATAACCTTAGCAATTGATAGGGCTACCAAAACGCCCTACCTCGTCTTCAGAGGGACGGGAGCCCCTCCCTCTGAATTAAACTTTATGTTTAGGCCCGACTTGGATCTATGGGCCAGGGTCTACAACCCTCAGGTAATGGTGAAGATCCTTAGGTATAACCTCCCCTGTGATGAGAAGCTCCGAGAATATCACGATGCGAAAATGATAGAAATAAGCCCCGCCCGGATCTTTGAGGATACCTTCAGGTATGAGATGCTGAAGGGATATCAGCGTGAAGGTGTAGCCGCCGCCCTCCAGGTTGGTAGCTTCCTGATAGCTGATGAGATGGGGTTAGGTAAGACCCCTCAGGCTATAGCCATAGCCTCGAAGCTCCAGGCTAGAAGCCTCGTTATCTGTCCAACGTCCCTAAAGCATGAATGGGCCGCTCAGATAACGAAATTCACAGAGGCTAACTCTCAGATTATCGAGGGTTCCGCCAGGGACCGGGCCTCCCTCTGGAAAGCTGGCCTAGACTGTCAGTTTACTATAGCCTCTTACGACATACTCAAAAACCCTAATGATTTAGTTGGAGCTAACGATATCTGTAACGTTGGTATGGTCATCTTCGACGAGATAACCAGGGTAAAGAACTCGAAGACCGCCAGGGCCAAAGCCATAGCGAAGCTGAAGGCTCGCCGGATCTTAGGCCTTACGGGGACCCCTATAGAGAACAATTTGGAGGAGTTTTACGCTATCCTCAAGTTGATCAGTCCGGGGCTCTTCCCGTCGTTTACGGTCTTCGCTGATCAGTACCTAATTCGAAAGAAGATGTACGTAGGGAGTCATAGCTTCCTTAAGACGGTGGGTTACAAAAACCTAGACCTCCTTAAGGCTCAGATAGCTCCTTACATGATCCGACGACAGAGAAACGAAGTCTTAGAGCTTCCACCATCTTCAACAGTCATCAGGGAGGTAGCGCTCTCGCCGTTCCAGAGGGATATAGAGAACCTGTTATTTAAATGCGCAAAGGATAACCCGGATATGGTCCTCAGGTTCTTTACCTTTGGCCTTGAGAATATGATCAGCCCGGTTTTGGTCCCTAGGGACTGGAGCCCGGACCCTGACTTTGAGTATGAAGTAGAGCTTTTGGAGGCCCTCCTTTTACTCGAAGACGAGGGCAAAGACGAAGCCTATACCCCTAGGTTGGAGGAGCTGGCCCTTCTCTTGGAGGATACGGACCCCTACAAGGTGATCCTATTCTCAAAGTACCTGAAGGCCTTTGAGCTGGCTAACGATACCTTAGGGCTTCAGATGAATTGGCTTACGGGAACGAGCAACGTTCAAAACGAGCTGAAAGCCTGGAATAATCCCTCAGGTCCTCGCCTTCTGGCGATGACCACAGCCGGGGCGATGGGGCATAACCTTCAAAACAACTGTAACATCATGATTCTGATGGATCAGCTCTTTAACCCTCGCCTCACTGATCAGCTTATGGCCCGAATCTACAGGATGGGCCAGGATAAGCCCGTTACTTACTACGTGATGGACTCCAACAGCGTGATAGAGGGAAAGGTGAAGGTGATCATCTCTAATAAGGACTGGCTATCTAAGAACGTCCTCGAAGGGGCCGCCGCTATCGCTGAGAAAATTCATAATGGCCAACTGGCCGCCGCCGTGATGTTTGGCGGGGATTACGACGACGAGGATTAAAATTATAGGTTTAAATATGGGGAGTGAGAATGTAAGTATGCCCATAATGGCCTGTCAGGTTGACGGCGATGATGGTTGGAAGTATGGAGAAGATGGAACGTGTTACCCCTACAAAAAAGGGGACCTGGCCTCTGAAAAGGAAGCCTACGATAAAGCCGCCGCTCAAGGCAGGGCAATAGAGGCCAATAAGGAAGACTGAGGTAGATACAGATGGAAGATATTAAAGGAATATGCCCCTGGTGCGAAGGGGACATGACAGTAACGGTTAGAGAGCTGTTGAACGCTCAGAGATATGCAAAGGCTCAGAAGAAACCTCTCCTCCTCACCCATGGAGGCCCTGAGGGCTGTTGCCGCGTCGTCGTCGTCGGTGAGATCAACTTCGATCAGATGACAGAGGCGGAACTCATCGCCTACGTTGCCAAACAGGAAGAGGCTGGAGAGGAGACCTGTCTTCCCTGTCTCAAGCCTGACAGCTTCGAGACTAATACCCTTGCCAAACAGGAAGAGGCTGGAGAGGAGACCTGGCTTCCCTGTCTCAAGCCTGACAGCTTCGAGACTAATGCCCTTCCAGGTGGAAGAGTCACCCTCTCAGGCGTAGACCTCTTCAAGTCGCCCGCCGCCTCTGACCTCAAGCCGCCGCGTGCTGATGGTTGGCTTAGGAGGGAGTTCATGGAAGTCTTCGGCTTTGATCCCGCGTGCTGGTATGCGAAGAAAGACGCCGAGAAGGCGAAGGCTAAGCCCGGAAAGACGCCCATCAAGATAGGAGGTAAGTGAGGCTCTCCAGCCTCACCCCTTCATAAGGAGGTCCGGATATGGGAAAGCAACTCTCCTTTGTTCTCGGTGTCGTCGCCGGGGCCGCCGTCGCCTACTCCCTCGTCAACGCATGGGATAAAACCCGCAAGACCGTTACCGAGAGGGCTCTCGGTTCTATGGATATCCCTATTCAGTTCGTTGGGATGAAGGGAGGACCACTACATGAAAGGCAGACGGGCCAGACCATACCAGACAGCGACAGACCTATTACCCGATCATCTAACGAGGAGGTTGAAGGCGAAGGCGAGGACTTCTCCTTTAAGGGTCCCTACAATTGATCTATGGAAACGCAAGAAACCCGGCGACCGTCCGGATTTTCCTTTAGAACCGCAAGACGAAGATGAAGGTGAATATGAAGATTAAGGAGGTAAACAACATGAAGAGAGAACTGGCTATATTGTTGGGCGTCCTCGTCGTAGGTATCGCCCTTGTAGGCATAGCTGGAGCCAACATCTTTAATACGGCTCCTCAGGACTGGAGCACTTTGAGCACAAAGGGAACCATGGAAGTAAGGCTTGGAAGTCCGGGCATAGCCGGCCCGACTTTTGGATGGGTCCCCTTTAGTTCTTACCGGGCTATGCCGCTCACCTCTTCGAGGCCCTTTATAACCGGGGTAAGAACTAGCTGGAGCTGGAGAAGGTAATCTCCAGCTAACCTATTTTTGAACTTGGAGGCTTAACATGCTAACCGAAGATGTCGATAAGAGGCTTAAAGAGCTGGTAGACGAAGGTATAATCAAGAGCATCCAGTCACAGACCGACGAGAGGCTTAAGTTCTTACTGGCTGGCGGTGTCACGAAAGAGAGGCTGGTAGACTCTCAAAAGTATTTCACTATATACGACGTCATCGCCGTAAGGTCCCTGGTAAACGAAAAAATCGCCGCTATGGTCGTTGATGTTGACGAAGGCGATAAAGCCCTTAGCTCGTTGCCTTTGGAGGTCATCAATTCTTATATCGAGGAGCTACCTGAGGATCAGAGACCCATGGCCGCCGTTTACGCTATGATAGGCATGGCCGTTAACATAGCGTTTAATACAGAGGCCCAACTTCAACAGTATGTTAACATGGTAGAGGTCATCAGGAAGATAATGGAGATCCCCGAAGAAAAGGCCACCGAAGTGCTAACCCTCTTCCTCCTCTCCAAGGTGAGGGAGCCCATCTATGGAGGTGCTGGGGTGGTGGTTAACAACCCTTTGGGAGAGGTAGAGGTTGATCAATTTGAGGTAAAGATGAACCCTGAGGAGGAGTCCTAAATGGTATCCCAACAAGCCGCTTCACATATCAGGCAGAGAGTAGACCACGTTAGGCGAGAGCACTACAGCAAAATAGATTCTGCCTTCGCCGCCGACAGTATCGACACCATCGAAGAGGTAAAACGGGGCTGTGGCCGTCTCAGATCGGAGGCCGAAATAAGGGAGCTGATCAAGGTCTCGAATAAGTGCAACTTAAACACTTACGGGAACTTCATAGCCGCCGACGTCGTTTTTATCCTCGATACTGAGCTAGAAGCTCACAAGATCACAGAAGACGAGAAGAAAGCTAAGAGGATCAAAGCCAGGGAGGCCGTAGAGAAGGATGCTAACGCTATCCTGGATATGATCTATATGAAGGCGAAGCTTGAGGCCGACGAGGTAGAGGCCGCCTTCAAGGCCTTCCAGGCTAAGGATTACGTGAAGGAAGTCTCAGCATGACCGACGAAGAGAAGACCACAGAGGAGGCCCCTGAGGAAGGGGGCTCTGAGCCTAAGAAGGAAGAGATAAACGTCCGATTCGTAGGTCTGGAGGCTATCTTAGGGTTCAACGTTAAGGAGATCTCCCCTAAGATGAACCAGATTCTCGCCTCTTGGAAGAGGTACTATACCAACAGAGGGCCGAAGGTGAGCCTCTACGACCGGCCCCTTAAGATGGTCTCCTCCATCCACTTCAAAGACCGGGCGACCAGGGAGGCCTTCTTTAAGGGCTTCCTCGCCGTTGACTTGATGCTCTACTGTGACACCCACCAAATCAAGGGCGTTAAGGTGGACCCTGAGCACTGGAAGACGCAGCTCCTCAAGAATGGCTACGGGCCAGCGCCAGGGCTTCGCATCCCTTACGAAGCTGTCGCCGCGTTCGGGGAGGTTGGGCTCCAGTATCTCGCCCCTGATCAGGAAGATATTCAGCTAGACGAGAGGATAAAGGGACTTACCGAAGCGTGGTTATCCTCTAAGGAGGAGAAGTTAGCCTTTCTGGCTGGTTGGATCATCCAGGGCGGGATTTACAACGCTTATCACAGTATAGAAGCTCAGAAGGCCCAAATAAGGGAAAAGATGAAGGCTCAGGGGCAACAGGGAGAGACAAAGACTTAAATACTCAAGAGGCTTACTCTCAATAGCTGGATTGAGTTTTAAGCCTCCAACTTTAACTATCCGGCGGTGTAGAAGGCCCCTTCCCAGCTCTTCTAAAATTTGGAGGGGCCGCTCACTACGCTATCTTTATTATCTCAAACATCACCTACGAATCGGAGGCTTACCATGAATCCAGGACTCAGCAAAATAACGATATCAGCCGAGCATATCGTACCTTGGACCCGCTCAAGAATTTCATCTCAATTGATCAAAGAAAGCCAGTTAGCTACTGAATATTTCGGTCTTCCAGCCCTCACGACGGAAGAGGCTGAAGATATCGCCCTGGCGGTTGAAGAGGATATCGCCCATATCGCCCCGCCAGTCCTTACGGCTCCTATGGTTAGGGAGTTCGTCAACGTTGAACTGATTCGACGGGGACACCTGGGAATCAGGGCCATAACTACAAGAATCGGTATGTCAGTGGCCGACGCTATCGAGATAGACAGAGGCTACGGTTTCGAGGCAAAGGAGAATGCAAACCTTCAAGAGAACGCCGAGACGGGCCACAAAAAGAAGGCTGATAAGATCTCAAAGGAGCAATACCTTCTTTTGCTACCTTCCCACCTGGCCACCCACCACCTAACGGGCAACTTCCATATTCACGACCTTGAATATTTTGGAACCCGCCCCTTCTGTCAATCCTGGGATTTACGCTACTTCTTTTATTATGGCCTTATGCCTGATGGAACGGGGACCAAAGCCAGCGTCGCCGGGCCAGCCATGAAGCCAGAGGTGGCGATCCTTCACGCTGTTAAGGTCCTCGCATCAGCTCAAACAAATTGGGCCGGTGGCCAGGGCTTGATGGACTTCCTAACGTTCATATCTCCCTATTTGATGGGGTTAACTTACAAACAAATTAAACAATTGATGCAGATGTTAGTTTATGAGCTTACTCAGGCTTACGTAGCCAGAGGAGGCCAGCTATGCTTTACCTCCATCCAGCTAACGCCAGGGGTCCCTAACCTGTGGAAAAATCGCCCTTGTGTTTATAAAGGTCATCTTTGGGATGGGAAACATGGAACGGATAAGAGGGTTTACGGCAACTTCGAGAGGGAGGTAAGGCTCGCCTTTCAGGCTATTATGGAGGTTATGATCTCAGGGGACTTTTGGGGAAAGCCCTTCAGCTTCCCTAAGCCAGAGATCTCTATCGCCCCTGAGTTCCTCGACGAGGAGGCCATAGACTCCCCGCTCTACGACGGGGACGTTAAGATAGCGCCCTCCTATCGAGAGCTTTACACCCTGGCCTTTGCCCTGGCCGCTACTCAGGGGACCCCTTACTTTGATAACACCTGTCCACCATTTAGACAAACTGGCGGTATCGAGTGTTATCAATGTTGCGCGTTCACCTTCCAGGTACTCGATAGTAAGGACTCCTTTGAGGATAAAATGAACTTCGTAGGCGGGGCTCATTTCAGCCCTGGAGGGAACCAGGTAGTTACCCTCAATACGGTAAGGCTGGCCCTTCGAGCCCATGGGAGCCTTGAGGAGTTTGAGGCCCTGGTAGACGAGCTTTTAGAGGACGTCGGCGAGGTCTTCATTACAAAGAAGAAATGGCTGGATATCCAGATTGCCAACGGTCGAATACCCTTCATGACTCAGAGGCCAAAGGACCCGGCGAGAGTCAAAGGTAAGGGGATGGGGATAACTATAGGAGGCATGGCCCCGCCAGCCATAGACAGGGAGGAGCAGGTCTACGCTATAGGCCTGGTAGGCATTAACGAGACGGTCCAAGCTCTGACAGGTAAGGAGCTTCACGACGACCGGGAAGCCTGGAAGGCTGGCGTTCTCGTCGTGGCTAAGATCGCTCAGAAGGTCCAAGCCTTAGGCGAAAGGTTGGGGCTCCCTATCGTTCTCGCCAGAACCCCAGCCGAGACGGTAGCTCAAAGGTTTGCGGTGGCTGATATCCAGCATCCAGACGAGACTATCAGGATGAAGGCCAGGGAGGTAGTTAAGGGCGACGTCGCCAGGGCCTTAGAGTTGGCCGCTCAGGGGAAGACAGACCTTCCAGTCTACCAGACTAACGGGGCCATGGTCTCGAATAAGGCGATGAGCGGGGAGGAGGCCATAACCATCTTCAAGAAAGCTGAGATTGAAGGGGTGTTTTTCCCTCTCTTCGCTGGCGGGGATATCTTCCATATCTTCCTCTCGGAGGCTAACCCCTC
>LAHQ01002013.1_pt1 | contig 14446 bp, 16 predicted proteins | sample 329661 | NCBI WGS metagenome assembly LAHQ01 (sample SAMN03275700, study PRJNA271635) | activated sludge metagenome | isolation source: sample C-2 Sludge from acidogenic chamber (second chamber) of Anaerobic... | reverse complement strand
TGGAAATCATTGCAGGCATTACAAAAAATAATATTAATCATGAAATCATGGATTTCTATTGGCAAAACCTGTCAGTTGAACATGATGATGAAATATTATGCACGGCTTTGGCCGATATCGCTACCAAGGCCAATCGATTCCCCACCGTTTGGGAAATCGAAAAAACAATCAACGCGCATAAAGTCAAAGGGGCGAAAAAATGAGACTGATTAAAGATTTTTCCACCGGGGCGGATTACACCCTGACGGATGTTACCCTGCTAAACGGGGCCGCTGAATTAACACGCTATAACGACCCTCAAACCCACACCGAAAATTTTAACAATGATAACGGATTCACAATGCCAACCTCTGCTGAGGTTTCAGACGGTCTTTTGAGGCAAAAGGACTTTTATGCAAACGTCGCTTTAAACGCCCTTTACAATCTAAACGGCCTCAACGCTGATTCTTATGCCGGTGCTAGTGGAACCCCTTCAAATACAGGCGCAACCGCAACCGATGGCAACGGTGCCGCTGTATTTAATGGCGGACAGTATCTTGATTATCCAACCGGCTTGAACACTGGCAACGTGCAAAAAGGTGCGGTTAATCTTGTAATCGAGCGAACCTACACGGGCGTTGCACAACTTCACAGTTATTTCATTATCTGCAATGCAGCGGGTTCGGGGCTTAGTGCTTTGAATATTTATCACGATACCAGTGGCACGCTTTACGTTGAAAGTTACACAAGCGCGGGTGCTGTAATTGATTCATTTAGTGTTGCTTTTTCACCTGTTTTGGGTCAGCGACATGAGATTGAATACAACTGGGATTATACAACAGGAACAACCTACCTTTTCATTGACGGTGTTTCCAAGGCAGCTAGAACGGGAAAAATAGGAACGCGGGGGACGTGTTCACTTTTCCGCGTTGGGGCAAACCAAGTGGGTTCAAGGCTTTGCACGGTTAAAATTCATTCATTCACTCTTTATACTGAGATTCAACATACAACCGATTACACGCCAAAAAACAGTGAATATCACGATTACATTTACAAGGAATCAGCCGTTGGAATGTCCCCCATCACTTACAATGGGGCAATCGATGGATTTAAAGCCCTCACTGCACTAACAGCAACCACTGAAACCAATAGCCCGCGTTATACGATTGGCGGTTACTATTGGAATGGATCGGCTTGGGCCGTATCGAGTGACACCTACGCAACCGCGTCGAGCGCATCGGATTTGAACGCAAATCTTGCGACATTTCCGGCCTTTGCTAGCACAACCTCACTAACGATAAAGGCTTATTTTCAAAAATCAAATACCCGCGGAAGTGTTTCAGCGTTGGCGTTGTCTTATTACGGTGAATTGTATGATTTGACTGGTACGGCTTACATTATAGAATCCGTGGCGGCAAAACATGTTGCTTATTTGCATGAGGAAACCACAATTCCAGAAGGTACCCAATTAAAGGTTGCCATGGAAGTTAATGGCACGCTGAAATATCACGATGGAACGGCTTGGGTTGATTCGGATGGAAGTTTAGCCCAAACCAACACTTTCCATGACGCCAATGGCGAGTTGGATTTGCTTTTAGAGCGTTCGGCAAATGTGAGAGTTTACCTGTTATTTTATACGGCTGACGCTACCGTTTCCCCTTCAATTGATAACCTCATAATCGTTTATCATGAGGATGGCATTGTTACGGATGCCAACACTTGCTTGGTTTATGGTTATTTGAAATCAGCGGATGGGGCACCCATCGTAGGCGCAACCGTTACCGTCAATTTAAAGGCAGCCAACGCGGAACAATATTTTGAGGCAGGCGGTTCCATCATTGAAAAAGAGGAAATTACAGCCACAACTGATGCGGATGGCTATTGGGAAATGGATTTAATCCGCTCCAGTGAATTCGATGTTGCCAGCTATTACGAGTTGACGATTGAAACAACCAACAAAACATCAAGCAAATATAAAAACGAAAAATCACTTAGATTTAAGGTTGGAACATTTGCAGAGGATGGGGATAGCGTAAACATTACAGAGATTTTGGAAACTATTTAACGAAAGGAAACCCATATGGAACCCGTGATTCATTGTGCTCACGCTGCACTACTTGATCCAAAGGAATTGATGCCGCATCCGAAAAACCCAAACGAGCATAGCAAGGAACAAATAAAACTATTTGTTTCAATTCTGGCATATCAGGGATGGCGTAGGCCAATCACGGTTTCCAACCGTTCCGGTTTTATCACCCGTGGCCATGGTGCTTTAGCAGCGGCAATTGAGGCCGGTTATGATGTTGTGCCAGTTGATTATCAGGATTACCAAGATGAATATCAGGAATTAGCTGATATTGTTGCGGACAACCAATTGCAACGGCTTAGTTCAATGAACACGGGTAAACTGACTACCATTATGGCCGACCTAAAGGAAACGGCCCTAGATTTAACCCTCACCGGCTTTGAAATGAAGACAATCAATTCAATGTTGGGCGGCATGAAACCAATCGCCCCCCCGGATATAACCTCAACGGCATCCGATCATGAATCTGATGAGGATGAAACTGAAACCGTTGAAAGGGTTGTTGATGATAAGGAATTGTCAGCCGGTGAGGGCTTAACTAAGCCAGAGGAACCCCAAGCCATTCGGATGATCAACCTCATTTATGGGGAGAGTGATCAAAATGATTTCATGGAAATTGTCGATTTCTTTAAAAAGGAATTGGAAATGGATAATTTATCCGATGTGATTTTGACCGTTTTAAAATCGGCTTACAACGCCCACAATGAGGGATGATAGCAATGCAAAAACTCCAAGTTGTTTATGAATCGATAAATCGAATTGTCCCATACGAACGCAACGCCCGCGTGCATGATGCCGCGCAAATCGATCAGATAATAGCGTCAATAAGTGAATTCGGTTTCACCAATCCCATTTTGATCGATGCAAATAATATCATTGTTGCAGGCCACGGGCGTTATGAAGCGGCCAAACGGCTGGGCATGGAAATGGTGCCAACAATTAAACTTGGCCACCTTACCGACGCTCAACGCCGAGCGTATACGATTGCCGATAATCAGATTGCGCTTAATTCATCTTGGGATTTAAAGTTGCTGCAATTGGAGTTGAGCGAGTTGCAACAATTGAATATAGAGATATCAACAATCGGATTTAATGAAGGTCAAATGGCCGACATTAAATATTTTAAAAACAGCGATGGTGGCAGCGATGGTGGCAGCGATGGTGGCAGCGATGGTGGCAGCGATGGTGGCATAAACAATGCAGAATATTGGATCTTAATTGATTGTTCAGACGAAAAAAAACAAAAGGAATTATTCGATGAATTTAAGCAAAGGGGATTAAAATGCAAGATTATGAATTGATTTTAAAATGCGATATATCAAAATCATATTTGTGTCAAAGAGCTGCCGATAGCCTTGATATAAACACCGAAAAAAAATCAATTCATCATTTTAAAATCCAAGCTGATTTAGAATCACCATATAAAATCGGTCTAATTATCGGCGCTAGCGGTAGCGGCAAAACAACAATTGCAAAAAAAATATTTGGAGATGATTGCTTTGATGAATTGCTCGATTTATCAAAACCAGTAATAGAACAATTCCCGCCGGAATGGACTTATGACGATTGCGCAAAAGCATTAAATGGCATCGGTTTAAATTCGGTCCCGTGTTGGATTAGGCCCGCTTATACGTTGTCAAATGGTCAAAAAGCGAGAGCCGAAGCGGCATTGCAAATGTCACGTCAAAAAGATTTAACGACGTTAGATGAATGGACTTCAGTTGTTGATAGGAATGTGGCAAAAGCAATGAGTCATTGCGTTCAGAAATATGCAAGAAAAAATAATAAAAAGATCGTTTTAATCAGTTGTCATTATGATGTGATTGAATGGATTAATCCAGATTGGATTATTGATTGTAATACTCAAGAATATATCGACAGGAGGGCCATGGTTGGTACGTTCGAACGTACTGACCAACTTAGGCTTGATATCAGAGAAGCAAATAAAAAATCTTGGAGTAATTTTAGCAAGTATCATTATTTAAGCGAAAATTTGCCTGGAGGTAAAATATATGTATATGGATTATTTGATGGCGAAAAACAAATAGGCTTTCAATGTTACGCGGCTTATATTGTTGGGAATCAAAAAACATATTTCATCAATCGAACCGTGATACATCCAGATTATGCCGGACTTGGTTTAGGCATTCTTTTAATAAATGAAACGGCAAAAATAATGGTGAGAAAAGGCTTTGTGGTGAAAGCAAAATATAGTTCAATTCCTATATTTAAAGCAATGTCAAGAAATAAATTATGGAAATTTACCGGCAAAAAAGACAATCTAAAAAATAAAATTTTAAGAAAATATGCTAGTCAATCAAAAAGTGATTCTTTACGTTCAAAAACGTTCACATATTCTTTCGATTTTATTTGGTCTGGGGCATAAATAATTGTCGTTTTTTAGGCTTTTTTTTGTTATAAAAATTTTGCCCAAGGAATAGCCCAAAACCAAGCCACACAAGCCTTTTGTCGCTTTCCTTGCGTTAACCCTGTAACAGCAAAGGAAAGCCCCATGATTGTCTCACAAGATTTTGAAAACCGTTGGATACCGGATCACCCGATTGATGAATATCACGCTGATAAAGGCGCGGTTTCGTCGAGCGCATTAAGGCAAATCCTGAAAAGCCCCGCGGCATTTTTTCAAGCGCATTATTTGCGCAATGAAACACCCGACAAGATAACGAAGGCAAAAACCCTTGGTTCACTTGTCCATATGGCGATATTGGAAGGGCCAAAGTTTTTGGAAAATTTTGTTGTGATGCCTGATTTGGGGGATATGAGGTCAAGCAAAAACCGCGAAGCACGCGACGCTTGGCTGGCTGAAAACCAAACCAAGGTGGTTGTGAAGCAAGATGAGTTGGACGTAATTAAAGGAACAATTGACAGCGTTATTGTCCACCCGGATGCCCGCCATCTATTTCAGAGGGGCATTGCTGAAATCAGCGGGTATTATCGCGATCCAGAAACCGGCATTGCTTTAAGAATTCGACCTGATTTTTTCTCGCCTGAGTTAATGGCTTTTGTCGATGTTAAAACAACGCAAGATTGCACCGTGAACGGCTTTGCCAAGTCTATTTGGAATTATCGTTATGATTTTCAGATAGGCATGTATGCAGAGGGCATTGAGCAAATCACCGGCAAAAAAGTTGATTATGTCGCCTTTGTTGCCATCGAAAAAGAGCCACCTTATGAAGTTGCGGTTTATGTTGCGGATGATGCCATGCTAAATAAAGGGCGTTCGGACTATCGAAAGGCATTGGAAATATTCCACGATTGCCTTTTAAAAAACGAATTCCCACGGTATCAAAACAAGATTCAAACAATATCACTTCCGGCTTGGGCGTTTAGCTGATGAGAGAAAAACGAAGGATTATAACAAAGTCGGCTTATCACGATAGCCGTCATCAAACACAAAAAACGGAAAGCGGTATTGGGCAAACGATAAGGAAAAAAAACAGCTATTGGATCGATGGCCACGGGTATTGGTGGGGGAAAAACTCCAAAGGGGAAAGTTTTTTCTCACGAGATAAAAATGAAGTGATCGAATTTTCATCTAAATAAAGGAAAAAATCATGAATCAGTTAGCTAGCACCCAACAACAACTTGCACAAAAAACAGAAAGACCGCCCGAAACGGTTCAATCTGTTGTGCTTCGCTACAAATCGGAGATTGCGAACGCGCTTCCGAAACATATCTCCCCCGACAGGATGGCGCGGATTGCGTTAACTGAGTTAAGGAAAAATCCCGCATTAAATAAATGCGACCCATATTCCTTTATGGGAGCCTTGATTCAATGCGCCCAATTAGGCTTAGAACCCGGATCGGGCACCGGCCATGCTTATCTGATTCCGTTCAAAAATCAGGTGCAAATGATTATCGGTTATCAGGGGATGATTGACCTTGCCTATCGATCAGGCAAAATTGATTCGATTTACGCCATGATTGTTTATGAGGGCGATCAATTCGAATATTACATTGAAAACGGCTTTCAAAAAATGAAGCATGTTCCCAATTTCAACGGCCCCCGAGAGGATGAAAATATCAGACTTGTTTATGCCGCTGCACAAATCAAAAACGGTGGCGCGGTTTTCGTAATGATGACCGTTGATGAAGTTAAAAAAATTGAAAAGCAATCACGCAAGGGCAGCGGTATGTCAGCCGTATGGCGCGATCACTTCGCGGCCATGGCGAAAAAAACAGCCATCCGACAACTGTATAAAACCATCCCCCGCTCGGTGGAAATGTCCGAAACCTTCGCTCACACGGAAAGCGAAATGAGAGCCAACCCGCTTGAGATGAGGCAAATAGCTGAGGACACCTTAACTATCCCGGCCCTGCCAGTGGAAGAACAAGCGGCCATCGTGGAAGGTTCGCAGGATACGGAAGCCCCAAATAGGGCCGCTGATTTATCTCAAAAGCTGGCCGCCCAAAACCAACCACCCAAAGAAGGTGAAAAATGATTGGATGGATTTTGTTTTTCATGGCAATTTTGACAACCGCAACAATCTATTTCGTTAAAAAATATGTTGTTGTGGTAAGTTTGCCATCCGATTTGAATGGCAAAAAGGTTTCGGAAATCGATTCAATCACCATAGTTTTTGCTTTAAAGCGGGGCACAACGCCCCAAATAACCATAAAGGAATGAACCCATGGAAAAAGCAGGCGCAACAGTGCAAAAAAAACCAGACCTTTTGAAAACCGTTTCACAAGTACAGCGGGCCTTATCCGGCCTAAGCCGTGAACAAAAGGCTTTTGTGCTATCAACCGCAAAAGGTGCCCTTGACCTTGAGGCCGCCATGGTGGCCATGCCGGTTGATGTTTTGCAAAGCCCTTCAGAACCACAAGTTTGATATTGCCTTTGGCAATACGATGGGGCAGGATTAAATCCCTGCCATAATCGGAATGGAATTTTGGGTTGATAATGTTCCTTGGGCAAAAAGTGATCAAGATCAATCCAAAAAGAAAGCGGGCCTCAATGAGGTTCGCTTTTTATTTTTTAACCAATCGGGGGAAAGCATGAAATCACTCTGCAACGCAATTCCAAGCCCAACGGATGCAACAGCCTTTTATCGATCAACTGGGGTTATGTATGGCCTTTTAAAAGAGCTCAACATCAGAAACCTATCGTTTACAACATACACTTGGGCCGACATTGTGCAGGTTGACGCGGCATTTTTTCAACGCCCTTGGGGAGTAAACATCCCTCAAATTATCGATATGTTCCATGATCAGGGAAAGAAGGTTTGGGTTGATTATGATGATGATTTGTTTTCGGTTCCTCTATTTAACAAAACCCATAAAATATATTCCGATAAAAAAGCGCAAAACGCGATGGCGTCCGTTTTGGCGAAGGCGGACAAAATTACGGTTTCGACAGAAGCGTTAAAGGTGAAATATTCACGCATATTGGAAGCGGTCAAGGATGGAAACCCAAACGATAAATCACTGATTTTAAATCCTGATAAAATTGTCTTATGCCCCAACGCTTACAACGCCCAATTCATGGGGCCGATTGAAAAAACAGGAAAGCAAAAAAAGGTTGTTCTTTGGCGTGGATCATCGACACACGATAAGGATTTACTGCAATACACGGGGGCCATTTCGCAGGTGATGGAAAAGCACCCGGATTTTGTTTACACGTTTGTTGGGGCACCGTTTTGGTTATCGATTGAAAAATTTGAGGATGTTCCCGGTATAAATGATAAAAATCTTGTTGTGGCAGGGATGTTGGACCCCATTGAATATTTGCGTTTTTTGCGGGAAATAAAACCCGCGCTTGTGATTGTCCCATTGCATGATTGTGAATTTAACCGATCAAAAAGCAACATTGCTTGGATTGAGGCCACCATGGCCGGGGCCGTGTGTCTTGCCCCAAATTGGCCAGAATGGCAGCGGCCCGGTGTTTTGACCTATGAAAATGAATCCGATTTCACAACCATAATGAATTCCTACCTATCTGGCGAAATTGATGGCTTGAAATTATGGGATGAATCAGCGGAATATATCCGCGATTGTCTCACGATTGGGAAAGTGAACAAAATTCGGCGTTCCATCCTTGAGGAAATAACAGCCTAATGGCCATCATTATTCAAAAAACTAGAAAAAAGGTTAGGCCAGCGGGGGACATTTCAAGCGTTCGGGTTAAGACAATGGGGGCCTTTGGAGAGGATTTCCCAGAAACGGCCAAAGTTATTTTTGACTGGGCGTTGAACAAAACCAGAAAGCGCGATTATCTTTCCTTTACGGTTCCAGAATTGCCCCCATCGGTCAACCACATGTATATTCAAGTAGGGCACGCAAGGCGCGTTTTATCCCCAGAGGCCCAAACCTTTAGAGAGTTGGTAACGGTTGCCATCGGTTCAAAGCGGCATGATTGGAAACCAAAGGGCGTTGTGATGGCCATGGTTTTCCTTCAGTCACCTTTTTGGATCAACAAAAAACATCAAATAAGGGATGCCGATGGGGATAATCGGTTAAAATCCCTAATGGATGCCGTGCAAGTCACCACTGGGATTTCCGATAATACAAATTGGGAATTCCACGTTTGGAAGGTTCCAAGCGGCCAAAAGCGTACCACCGTTTACATGTTCGATTTAGGCGATATTGTGGAGTATTACAAATGAGCTACAAGGGCATTAAAGGGAAAATATATTCATTATCAACACCTGAATTAGTGAAGGGTTCTGATATCGAAATCAAAACCCAAGTTGTGCATAAGGGTGGGGATGAGGAACCATACGTTTTTTCAAATTTTGTGGGGACTACCGGCTATTTTCCAAAAGATGATGACACGGCCTTGGTAATAGTGGGCGAACTGGTTTCATCCTTTCAAGGAATTGCCAAGTTTTCCATCCCGGCCAGCGGTTCCGTTGATTTAAAAGCCAGTGAGGAAATAAGCTGGGAGCAACACCTTGAGGATGATAGGGGCTTAACCATATTACAATTCACAGAATCCTTGATTGTAAAGGATAGTCTTTTTTAAAAAACGGTGTTACCTTTTGAAATATCGGAGGTAACACCATGCAAACTTGCCCGGTTACGAATATTCATGAGGCCATGAATCAGGCCGCCACGTCACAACGAGACAGAATAAAACTTTCAAACGTCAATTTCAAAATCAACCCCTTAAAAAAGGATATTGCCGAAAAAATCCTTGCCCAAAACGGGGCAACGCTTTCCTCATTCATGCGGGCTTGCGTTGATTGCTTGATCAAGGATTACGCTGGCAAGGATGCATTCGAAAAAATCGAATGCTCTTCAGTTGATTTTGCTGGTGAGGATTCCGATTAGAGGGGTTTTCTTTGGCTGAAAACAAAAAGGGTAAACCCGAAAAGGCAAAACCCAAGAAAAAAGTTTTTCAGGTCAAAAAATCAGACCGTACCAGCAATCCAAAGCCATCAGCCGAAACGATACGCCAATTATATATGGCATCACCCCATATTGAATGGACGCCATTTGCCAAAAGCAAAAACTGGCATCCAATTACTTCACGAAACAATATGCCGGTTGATGAATGGATAAAGCAAAAACGATCTGATATTGCCCGTGAACAATCCGAAGTTATCGCGGAAATGGTTTTTAACCACCAATCGCGATGGCATAAGGATGTTTTGAAAACTTTTTCAGAATACCCAGAAGCCAATGATGCGCTGATGAATATTTTGAAAAAGCGAATCAATGATATTGTTGAGGTTATCAACCTAGATACCAAATCAAAACAAATGGCCGATATGGCTGGCATTGAATCCCCCGCGCCACAATTTTCAAAGATAAAAAACAGTGAATTGTTGTCACTGGCAGCGGCCATTAAGGTATGCACCGAATCGAAGCACAAATCATTGATGATTCATGATTGGAGTTTTAAGGTTGCAGAAAATTACACCGATCCAAAACAATTTGAAACCGCACTAGAAAAACAACATGACATGGCTTGGAATGTTAAGCTGATTGGCGGTGATAACTTAACCTCACACGATATGCAAAAACTCATAACTAAATGGTACGATCACCCAACCAATCCCCACGATGAGGATGTTATTGATGCTCAATTCAGTGCAGCCGGTGAGGGATAAAAATGCCAACGGTGAAACTTGCACCGTGGCAATATGCGGCAATCCATTCACCGTGGCCCCATACGGCATTTTTTGGGGGCGTTGCTTGTGGTAAATCCTTCACGGGTTCCCATTTCGCAATATGGCATATAATACACAAGCCAGAATTAACCGGCATGATCGGTGCAAATAATTATGATCAGCTATCCCAAGCCAGCCTTAGGGAAATGTTCTATTGGCTTGAACAATACGGCCTTGAATATGTAATTGATCGAATGCCGCCTGAAAATTGGGGCGTGCGAAGGGCTTTCAAAACCTACAAAAATATTTTGCTTGTCAGAAACCCTCACACCGGAAAAGTTACAACCATATTTACCCGCGTCCTTTCTGATGCGAACCCGCTTCGGGGCGTTGAATTTTCATGGTACTGGCTCGATGAAACACGGGACACACCGGAAATAACTCATGATGTTGTTTTGTCGCGGATGCGGGAAACAACCGACTATGCCCGCGGCATTATCACCACAACGCCAAATGGTGAGGACTGGAGTTATGAGCGTTTTGTTAAAAACGCGCATAAAGCCAAAATATATGGTTCCCTTCACGTCAGGACAGAGGAAAGCGTTAAGGCAGGAATCATATCGCCTGAATATTATAACATCATGCGGGCGTCCTATTCCCCATTGCTTGCCATGCAAGAATTGGACGCCATGCATGTTAACATTCTTGGCGGAAAAGCATACTATGCCGCTTCGGATCGAAATAGGCAGCGCAAGGCCCCGTGGGGAGACACACAACCAAGCCGTGAAAGGCCCTTGGTTATTGGTTGTGACTTTAACTTTGCACCGGCCCCACTGGTTTGGGCCGTTGGGCAGGTTGGGCCTGATATGTATGGCCCGAACGGTGAGTTTTGGGGCGATCATATCCATTGGTTTGGGGAGCTATCAGGGCGCGAAATATCAACTCAAGAGATGACAATAAAACTGATAAACCAATACCCTGATTTTTTTTATCGCATATATGGCGACGTATCGGGCGGGGTTGGCACAACTTCCAACGCGGGGCAGACCGATTATGATCAGATGAATATGGTTTTATCGGATGCCAATTGCGTTTTTTCAATCGATTATCATCATTTGGAAGGCGACGAATCACACGCCAACCCCAAAGTAAGGTCGCGGGTTGAAAACGTAAATAGGCTTTTGTGCAACGCGCTTGGTGAGATTCGGATGACATACAATCCCCAAAGCTGCCCCTATCTTGATGGCGACATGAAAATGGTTGGGTGGAAACCCCAGACACAAGCGGGGCGTGGAAAATTGGATGATGGGGGCAACAAAGATAGAACCCATGCGAGTGATGCCGTTGGTTATGCCGTTTATAAACTATTCCCGCCACAACGGTACGGTAGGATCATGCCAACAATGGTGTCGTCAATTCGTTCGGAAAATGATTTATTAAGATAAACACAAAACCACCGGGGGCGATCATGGGGCGAAGTATCTTAATAACTGGGGCTTGCGGATTCATCGGGGCGAATTTTGTTAAGTTTTGGAGAGAAAAATACCCCGATGATATTTTAATTGGCTTTGATGGCCTAACCTACGCGGCCAATCCTGATTTGGTTCGGGATGATCTTGATTATTTAGTGGTTGGAAACCTAATTGATAAAGATGACATTGAGGGCGTTGTTGATGAATACCGACCTGATGCATGCTTTCATTTTGCCGCTGAAAGTCACGTTTGTCGGTCAATCGATGGCCCTGATATGTTTGTATATTCCAATATTGTTGGGACGTATAACCTAATCGATGCATGGCGAAAAATAATAGGAAACAAAGGCCGATTCATTCACATTTCAACCGATGAGGTTTTCGGCCAACTGGGAAAGCATGAAAAGCCATTCAATGAGGCATCAAAAGTTATTCCGCGTTCCCCATATGCTGCAACTAAAGCGTGTTCTGATTTGCTTGTTTTATCCTACTTTGAAACCTATGGTTTCCCCGCCATCGTCACCAATTGCAGCAACAACTTTGGACGATTTCAACATGAGGAAAAACTGATTCCCGCAACGGTTAAAAGATTCATGAAAGGTGAGCCAGCAAGGCTTTATGGTGATGGATCACAAATAAGGGATTGGCTTTTTGTGTATGATCACTGCACGGCCTTGGAAACACTGTTTTTAAATGGCGAATTGGGCCAACGCTATTGCATCGGTGGGGATATGAACCTAAGTAATTACCAAATGGTTGATAGAATATATGAGATAATGAAACGAGCTGGAAAAACAAAAGATTCCTTTACGGTTGAATTTACAAACGATAGGCCAACCGATGATTTCAGGTATGCCATCGATTCATCAAAAATCAAAGCATTAGGATGGGAGCCAAATTTAAAGGATTTTCATTCAAATTTAGAATCAACGGTTCAATGGCATGTAAGGAATTTTAAACCATGAAAATAACACCAATCGCGAATATCAAGGATGCCTTCATTTTAGACCGTGAAAATCTATTCAGAGATGAGCGTGGAAATTTCATGGAATTGCATCGATCTTGCTGGGATGAGTTGCCCGGCTTTGTTCAACGCAATCAATCATTTTCAATCCATGGGGTTTTGCGCGGGATGCATACGCAACGGCAAAATCCGCAAGGTAAATTGATTACGGTATCCCATGGCCGCATCATTGATGTTATCTTTGATATAAGGCGCAATTCCCCAACCTTTGGGCAAGGCTTTTCCATGGCCTTAACCAATTTTGGTGAAAGCCTTTACGTCCCCCCCGGTTGTTTGCATGGCTTTTATGTTGTTTCCAATGGCGCGGTTGTTACTTATGATTGCACAACTTACTTTAAGCCTGAATATGATGGCGGGGTTCGCTGGGATGATCCAAAAATAAAGGGGTTTTTTCCCGAAGGCATAACCCCAATTGTTTCTGGCAAGGATAGGTCACTGCCTTTTTTAAATGAATATCTTGAGGATTAAAAAATCATGGGTAATGTTGTCAGGGAACCATCAGCCGTCAACGTGGTTAGTGATGAGGAAATTGATGAATTGCTTTATGCCCAACACGCGGAAATAGAAACAATTGAAGATTTGGAAAAACAGCGGGGAACACCGATTCCCGCGCTTTTCAATCAGTTTTATAAATTCATCCAAAACCCATCTACGGTATCGGTTGAGACTTTCAAAAGAATGGTTGATACCGATGACACCATTGGTAGCGGGGTTGATTTCCTGACAACATGCCTTGCAGCACGCTTGGGCCGTTACGTCCACCCAAGCAATGAAATCACCGAATGGATAAACCTGGCACTAGAAAAAATGGACAACGGCTTTGAAAGCGCGATCAAGGAATTGCTTGGCGCGGCATGGTCGGGATTTGCCGTGCAGGAAAAAGTATGGGCAAATGATCCTGATGTTGGCTTTATCGTCAAAAAACTGGTTTCATTGCCGCCAACAACAATTCTTTTTGAAACCGAGCGAACCGGCGAATTGACGCGGGATGGCATCCTGCAATACCAGCGCAATTATAACCCTGCAAATCTGGCTTTCGGAGCGGGTGGGTTCTTTGGTTTCGGTTTCACTAATTCAGCGCGTGGCACGTCAAGAAATGATCCATATGCAAAATTCGGTGACTTCGCTTTTCCAATTAGGACGGGAAACACCTACAGCTATTTGTCAGTTAGAATACCGGTTGAAAAATGCATCCATTATGCTTTTGATGCCTCTGGGAAGTTTGGAAACCCTTATGGTCGATCACTTTTAAGACGGGCATATAAATGGCATGTAATGAAGGATGCCTTTACTCAAATGTTGTCAATCGCGCTTGATCGAAAAGGAACACCGTTAACCGTTGTTTTTGCCGATCCATCCGTTACGTTGATCGATCCAGAAAAATCAGCCGCTGGTGTTTCTAATCGTGGCAGGCAGGTTGGAAAAAGAGCGGATCAAGCGGCCCTTGATGCGTTCAAAAACATTCACAATGATTCCGTGATTGTTTTGCCGGGAAAAAAAGGTCAGATGTTCGAAGTTGATCCGATATCTCAGGATGCCAATGCTGATGCGTTCATTGCTTCCATCGATCTTTGCAACAAGTCTATTTTGCGGGCTTTGCTAGTCCCATCACTTATTTTCGGCAATGGCGATGGAACCGGTTCCTATGCTTTGGGGCAGGAACACGCCAAAACTTTCGATAAAATCCTTGATGGGATGTTGGGCGGGTTAAAAAGAACGCTTCAAAATCAACTTATCGCCCACCTTATTCATTATAATTTTCCAAAATCCGCGTGGAAAAAAGACGGTATTGGCGGTTTTTCAAAGGTTGAGT
>LAHQ01002881.1_pt1 | contig 15580 bp, 21 predicted proteins | sample 329661 | NCBI WGS metagenome assembly LAHQ01 (sample SAMN03275700, study PRJNA271635) | activated sludge metagenome | isolation source: sample C-2 Sludge from acidogenic chamber (second chamber) of Anaerobic... | reverse complement strand
ACGGGGACGATCATTGGGTCAGCACCTCGACGGTGAAGCCGTCACTCCAGACCGAGATCACGAGCTTGAACGGGCCATCTCCGTCCTGGAGATCGAGGACCAGCCGCAGGCGACGCTTGGTGCCGTCGATCGACTCGAGCGCCAGCGTTGCCCGCGCGGCAGTAACGCGGTCGTCCTTCAGCGCCTCGAGCTCGCACCGCCCAGCGATGGCGCCGAGCTGCTCTTCGGCGACGGCTTCGTTGAGGAACTGGCGCAGGTCGTAGCCGTAGCCGCGGTCGGTGAAGAGATCACCCTCAGGGGTGAGAAAGCGCCACGCGATGTCCTTGGCGAGGAGCTCGCGCCCGCTGATCAGCGTGCCGACGGCGTCGAAGTCGCCGAGATCCGTGCCTAGCTTTGCCATGGGTTGCGGGGACCGGCGGCCGTGGCCAAGATCGAGGAATGCGCGCGGGGCTAGTGATCGGTCTGGTGGTCTTGGTGGGGTGTGGTGGTGAGGCGGCGGAGGTGGACGGCTCCCGCTCTCCCGCTCCTGGCGTCACCGGTGGGGAGGCGGGTGCGCCCGCCGACAGCGTGGCCACCGGCGGGGACGACCCGGCCTCCGGCGGCTCCCTGCCGGCAGACCCCACCGGCGGCGCCCCGGCGGCGTCTGGCGGGGCCGTCGCGACGGGCGGGGCCACCGGGGCCACCGGGTCGGATACGGCATCTGGGGGCAACGTCGCCGGAGCGGGTAGCGGTTTCCCGGCTGTCGGCGGAGAGGGTGGCGCGGAGGGGCCGGCGACGGGCGGGGCTTCGGCCGCCGGGGGGGGCGAAACTGGCGGCGAGGCGACCGGAGGCGAGAGTTCCGGGGGCACGGACACGGCTGGGGCGGGTCCGGAAACCGGCGGATCCTCCACCGGTGGCGCGGAACCCACCGCGTGCACCTACACGTGCACCACGACGACCACGGACGCCGATGGCATGACGAGCGCCAGCACGACCCGGAGCACCTACGATCCGTGCGTCGCCGGTCTCGCAGAGTCGTCCCGGTGCACGCAGACCGAGAGCGTCGCCGTTGCCACCGTGTGCTCCATTGACCGCGAACCGGAGCCGATCGAGTGCGAGCCGCTCGGGGGGGCTACTCCCGATCCCGTTGGCTCGGGCGAGTGGGTCGTGTCCGGTTCTTGCGTGCGGCTCGTGTTCGCCGAGTGCCAGCCGGCTGCTGAAGTCGAATCTTGCGGTGGATGCCCAGTGCCACCGTACCCAGCCTATGGGCGCTACTGCGCGTGGGGCGGTACCACATGGGACTTGTGGGCTTGCCCATCAAGCAGAAGCAATTGCGACGGTCGTGACGAGAACGGGTGCGAGACGGTGATGGCGACCGGCACGCAATGTGTCGATTTGACAGCGCCCTCCACCGCGCACCCCATCGACGGATCGTGCGTTTGGGGCGACTACGGCCTCACCCACGAGGGCGAGCCGTGCGATGACTGCTACGACTGCGTGCCGGTCTGCGTGAACTAGCCCGTCCTCACCACCGCGCCGAGCCTCTCCCAGTCGGCCGGGCTCGCGCAGGCGAGGATGAGCCCGCGGATCGTCTGCGCCGCTCCCCCGCCGCCCGGGAGCCCAGCGGCGAGCTCCGCCCCCATCTCGCTCCCCAGGTGGTCGGCGTGCCCCTGGTAGGCGTAGACTGCGATGCCGGCGCCAGCGAGGGCGAGGTCGAGCTCGGCCTGAAGGGCTAGGATGGCCTCGATCTTGGCCTGGATGGCGGCCTGCAGCGCGAGGAGCGCGTCGAGGTCAGCTTGCAGTGACGCTCCGACGCTCACCGACGCCGCGGGGAACTGGGCCACCAGGGCAGCAACACCGGCCAGAGCCGCCTGTAGCCCGGCGGTGAGCGACGGGACGCTCGGGAGCGTGACGTTGGCGATGAGGTTGAGGTTTGCCTGGAGGCTCCCGATCCTGGCGGTGACCTCGGCGTAGAGCTCGTTGAGCTCGCCGAGGCGCAGCGCGAGTTGCGCGCCGAGCGTCACCGCTACGGGGCACACGACGCCAACGCTGAGAGTCCCGACGTAGCTGGTCGTCACGAGATCGTCCCCGCAAGCGCGACGGGCGTGGCGGGGGCGATGGTGGCGGCGCCCGCGTCAGGAGGGGTCGGCAGGCGCTGCAGGCCCGCGTCGTTCGTCCCGACCGTCACCGTCACCTCGCCGTTCGAGGTGATCTCGGCCACGATTCCGTCGGCGATGGCCTGGAGGAGCGAGGTGATCCCTTGCTTCACCGCGACGATCACCGCGATCCGGCGCGCGAGCCACTCCTCTGTGGATTCTCCTGGCACCGGCGGCAGGTGGTCCTCGTCGTAGTCCGAACCCCTCGCCGTCCACCAGGCGTCCAGGATCTCGAACGACATCCCCGAGCCGGTGTGCGCTCCGGTTTCGGCGTTGATGGTGATGCTGCCGGCCGAGAGAGACATCAGGCCTTCACCTTGTCCTTGCCGCTGATGATCTGGCCGCACAGGATGACCGGCAGCAGCGGCGTCCCGATGCTGCCGGTGACGGGGCCAACCGGGCTCGAGAGCGTGATCCCCTTCGTCGGGTCGGGGACGAGGAGCGCCATCGTCACCTGGACCAGATCCGCCACCCGCCCGACCGCGTTCGCTGGCGTGTCGGACAACTCGACCTCTCCGCCGTCCCGGCACAGACGCACCGTCGGCGCGTCCACGCTGACCTCGGTTTCCGCCGTGATGTGGAGCGCGCGGAGCGCGGTGGTGTCCCGGTCGAACGCCGGCAGGGCAACGGGCCGCCGCGGATCCCCCTCCTCGAAGGCGAGCAGGACCCGGGCCCCGGCGTTGACCTCGACGTCGAGCCCAGGAATGCCGGTGCGCAGCGGGACCGACGTCATCGGCGGCACCGCCCCATCGTCGGGGAACACCTGCAGGCTGCGATCTTCGGGGGCCTGCGAGACGACCCGGCTCGGGTGCAGGCGGGTCCAGAGCGGCGAGGGCAGCCGCGCCTCGACCGCCCGGGCTAGGGCGTCCCCGAGGCTCCGGGGGGCGTCCCGGAGCGTCCAGACCCGGGTGCGGGTGCGCCCGCTCGACCACTGGACCTGCACGGCCGTGACCCGGCGCCCGTCCCAGGTGGTGCCTGGGCGGAGCTCGAGCGCCTCGTCGTCCACGACCAGCACGCCCGCGGCGGAGTCCTCGTCCAGCACCCGGGCGCGCGAGGGGGTGACCGTCGGCCACGACTCCTGGTGGATCTCGACCTTCCCGGCGTCCGTCGTGCGCCAGGAGTAGTCGGTTCCCAGCACCGCGCAGAGTTCGTCCAGGACGCGTGCCGGGCTCTCGGCGGGGCGAGCCCAGGTCTGCAGCACGGAGCCGCCCACGGCGGCGCTGGCGGCCGCCACGGCCACCGACTCCCCCGAGTCCGCCCCGAGGTCCCCGAGGACCAGCGAGAGCGGCGCCCCGAGGTACTGGCGGGTCTGGACCGGCGTAGACAGCCCCCCGCGCCCGCCGACCACGCGGGCGGACGCCCGCCCCGCGAAGGCCCCGGAGGTCGTGGCGGTGCCGCGGAGCCTGACTGCGCCCTCCTCGAGCACGACGGTCCCGGTCGGCCCCGCCTCGGCGTCGAGGATCACATCGGCCACCCAGGGGCCGCGCTGCGTCCAGGTGATGGTGGCCGAGAGGACGGGGAGCTTGTCGGCGCCGGCGGAGAGCTTCATGTGTCCCCCCACCCCTCGAACCCGTTGCGGTCGACCGTGCCCTGCTCGGCGGGCTGCGCGTTGGCGGCGTAGAGGTCCTGCAGCGCCGCCATCTGGTCCTCATTCGACGCCGCGAACGCGGTCGCGCCGTCTTCCGGAGTCACCCGCCCGGCCTCGATGTCGTCCAGGATCTCCTGCTGCTGCGCGGCGTAGTAGTCCGAGATCGTCTTCGCGTCGTCCTCGTGGCTGTTGTAGCCGACGCGCCCCGACTTCGAGCCGCCCCCCGGCTTTGCCTTCTTGGGTGCGGCCGGCGTGTACTCGACCAGCGAGATGCGGCGCGACCGGATCCCGTTCGACGAAAGCCGCGGCAGCCCGATCCCCTTGACCAGCACCCGCTCGATCCCGGCCTCGTTCGGCTTCGGGTGAGTGATCGTGACCGGGGTGGCGACGCTGCCCTTGGTGCGCGGGAAGAGCTTCTCGAGCAGGGCCTCCCCCTCGGCGGCGCTCGCGACCGTGAACCACTCCGCCGTCACGGTGAACGTCGCCGGCTGGATCCCGTTGTCCGTGTAGTCCGCGCCGTCCTCGCCCTTTCGCGGCTTCACGTCGATCTGGCGCGCGATGTCGCCGTCATCGACCGTGACCCGGTCGCAGACGAGCTCCTCCCCGTCGAAGAAGACATGGTCCCAGGGGTTCGTGTCCCGCGTCGACGTCTTCCAGCCAGCGATCCCGGTCATCACGCCACCCGCTCGAGCAGATCCACCAGGCGCGCCTCGAGGTCGTCGATGGTGTGCCGGTCGGCGTTCCCGTGGATGTGGATGTGGATGGGCCCGATTGAGCGCGTGCTGGCGGTTGTGGTCGTCGTGGCGCCCGCCACGATGGTGGGCGACGCGGCGACTCCGGCGCCCACCCCGAGCCCGGAGGCCATCTCGGTCCGCACGTCGCCGGCCACCGTCGCCGCGGCGCGGCGCGCGTTGTCATTGGCGGCGACCATGCCCTGCGCCAGCCCCACTGTGGCGAATCCGCCGAGCTGGAAGGTCTTGCGGCTCGGCGAGTGCGCGTCGAGCGTTCCGCTGATGGCCGCCAGAGCCGTCGCGCCGACCGAGGACGCGGCGGCCAGCACCTGCCCCTGACCGCCGAAGATGCCGCCGACGAAGCCGCTGATCAGGGAGCGGGCCGCAGCGGCGCCGCCCTCGTAGAGGGACGTGGCCAGCGTGCCAACGGTATCGACGATCCTGTTGGTCACCTCGAGCGCGCCGCTCGCGCCAGCGGCCGCGGCGCGGAAGTTGGTGGCAAGGAACAGGACCGTCTCCGCCGCAAAGCTGGTCGCGTCACCGAGGCGCCGCATCGTTTCTCCAGCGGCCTCGCTCTTCAGGAACCGCGCGACCTCCTCGAGACTTCCCTTCGTGCCCTCGAGATCCATCCTGCGTCCGGCGAAGCCCTCGACGAACGCCTTGGTGACCGACCAGAGGCCCTCTCCGACACGCCAGGCCCCGAGGAAGAGCTCCTTCACCTCGACGAGGTACTCGCGCGCCGTGTCGCTCTTGAACGCCGCGCCGAGGTCAGCCGCCATCGACTTGATGCCGCCGCCGATCTCGGTGAAGAACGCGCTCGCGTCGTCGCTCTTCAGCCACGACATGGCGTCGTCCGCCGCCGTGCTGAGCGTGCCGAGTAGGTCGGAGATGCCTCCCGTGGACTCCGCGGCGAGACGGTCGAAGAAGAGGCTCTTCAGCAAGGAGACGCGCTGCCCGAAGCCCTCCGCGGTCTTTCGACCCATCTCGCGGCCGAGCGCGCCCGCCTCGCGGCCGCCGGCCATGCTCGCCATGGCATCCATGATGCCGGCGATCGCAACGTCGGCGGAGAGCTTCCCCGCCTCCTTCATCTTCTTGAGCTCGGCCGTGGTCTTGCCGGTGCTCTTCGCCATCGACTCCCAGATCCGACCGACGTTGATGCCCGTCTCCTGGATCTGCCGGAGCTCGTCGCCCTGCAGGACCCCGGCGCCCTTGATCTGGCTCATCGCGAGGACGAGGCGGTCGAGCGTGCTCTGGTCGAGCCCGATCCCCTTCATGTCCTGCAGGCGCTTGAACATCTGCTCGGCCTCGGTGGCGCCGAAGCCGGCAGCGGAGAGCGCCCGAATGCCGGAGAAGGTGCCCTCGAGCGAGGCGCCCATCTCCGAGGCGAGCGTCTTCAGCTTCTCGAACTCGAGCTCGCCGTTGCCCCGCAGCGCCTGGAACGCCATGGTGGCGCGGGTGCGGAAGTCGAAGGCGGCGACGGTGGCCTGAACGAAGGACGCGGTGACATGCCCGACAGCGCCGGTGACCCCGCGCGCCATTGACCACGCGGCGCCCGTGATCGCCGTGAAGGCCCCATAGGCGAGCCCGCCCGAGAGGCCAGCCACAAGTCCCTCCGCCGCAGACGATCCGGAGCGCTGCGCCGTAGCCGCCTCGCGAGCGGCCCCCGCAAGCTGCCTCTCTCCGGCCGCCGCGGCTCGCGCGGCCGCCGCCACCCGGTGCTCTGACGTGGCCAGTCGGGCCGCGCTCTGCGCAGCGGCGATCGTGGCGTTGGAACCCGTGCGCGCCGCCGACGCAAATTGCCGCTGCGCCGCTGCTGCGTTGGATGCCTGACGCGCCGCGCTTGCCATCGACGGGGCGAGCGCCCGCGGCTCGGGGACGGAGCGGATCGCCGAGCGCAGTTGCTCGATCGAGCGCCGCGCCCGAGACGCGGCTCCCGACACGAGATCACGCAGAGAAACGGTGTACTCAGCCATTACAGCAACCCGGCCATCTCGTTCGTGAAGTCGTCATCTGCGCTTCCCAGAGACGAGCAAAGGCGCCACCGCACAGAGGGCGTTGATGGCCTCCCCAATGCGCGTGGCGCCGATGAGCGCCCGACGGCGCTCGATGAACGGTTCTGACGGGTCGCGCAGTGCCCCACGCAAGCACGCGACGACGCAGAGCCCGAGTTCGTGTGGATCGCGGCGAGTCGCCTCGAGCTGCTCCGCCCGCCGCCTTATAGCTTTCGGACTTCGAGCCCCTTGCGACCTCCGCTCTTGGCTCGGATCTCCACCACCACCGCGTCTGCCAGCGCTGGGAGTTCCGCGTGGAGCCGCTGGCACTCGGCCACCCCGGGGTAGACCACGCAGGCGTCGAAGAGCGAGCGCGTCGGGCCGATCGAGTTGTTCGACTCTACCGCATCCACGAACTCGTCCCACGCCTCCTGTGAGGCGGGCTTGAACACGATCGGCCCCGCCTCCTCGTCCTCGACGAGGTAGAGGCGCGGCCCGTGCTTGCTCTTCAGCTCGGAGATGAGCTCCGGCGTCAGCGCGGCCGCGCCGCGCTCGTTCTTCGCTGCCATGTTGCCCCACTTCTGCCGGCGAAGCTGCCGGCGGTTGTCACCACCCAACGAGGACGGACGTGATGTCCGCCGTCGTGGTGTCGATGCTCGCGATCTGCAGGCCGTGGTCCGTTGCCCAGTCTGCGGCCACGCCCGCGTTCGCTGCGGTGTACGTGCGCGTCTCGCCGTTCTTCAGGTTCAGGACGAGCGACGGCGCCGCCCCGACCGCGACCACCTTGAGGTAGCGCGCGCACTCCCCGTTGCCGTTGACGCAGGAGTAGTCCCCGCCACCCCACGCAGCGGCCGCCACCGGGATCAGATCGTCAAGCGGTCCGAAGCTGTGCGATGCCATGGATCACCCGCGCGTCGGCGCGACGAGGTTGCCGTTGTTGTCCGTCTCACGGATCTTCGACGGGCAGAGCTCGATCGACCGCCCGTGGGCGTTGCCCTTCGACCAGGAGCCGGTCAGCTTGGTGATCGTCGCCTGGATCGAGACGCGGTGCGTCTTTCCGTCCACCTTGTAGACGGTGGACAGGGTGATCTGGTGGTCGACGTCCATGAACCCGTCGCCCAGGTAGGTCAGCATCTTCTTCCAGGCGGCCTCGTAGACGTCGAACGAGCCCGAGTACCCCATGTTTCCCTGGTTCTGACCCACGGGCTCCGTGGCGTTGCCGAGCTGGTTCTCTCGACCCTCGATCCCGTAGTCGAAATCGAGCTTGATGAACCCACCGCGTATCGGCGGCATGGCGGGGGCGCCCTGCTGCTTCTTCGCGATGCTGATCTCGGTCTGGCTCCAGTCGGTGATGACGCCGTTGACGACGAGGGGGATGGCGGCCATGGGGCTCCTGTTGGGCAGGGTGGGGCCATCGCGCCGGGGGAGAAGGGGAGCCCCGGCGCGCGGCCGTCAGTGGGTTAGGCGGATCACTCGCCGGTGAGCGAGACGGCGAAGCCGACGTCGGCCTCAGCCTGCTTGACGTAGAACTTCGGCACCATCACGACCTTGGCGGAGAGCTTGCGCGTGGCCGCCAGGGAGACGTCGCGCCGCACCCTGGCGCTCAGCCGTTGGATGTTCTCCGGCATGGTGAGCCCAGCATCGAGCAGCGCCTGGAGCTGGTCGTCGATCGCCTCCGCGTCCTCGTCGGCGATGGTGCCGTCGTCCTTCGTGCGCAGATCCTCGCCCGGGTAGTCGTTGAGGAAGTCCTGGGTGATGCTGCAGGCCTCGTTGACGATGTCCACGTACTGGGAGAGGTCGAAGACCGACCCGTCCGGCGCGCGGGTGTTGCCCTGGGTGATGTAGAACTTCCCCGGCCGCCCCTCGTAGGTGCGCGCGGTGATGAACTTCTTCTGGTCCAGGTTCGGGGAGGCGTTCTCGTCGCGGTAGAGGGCGCTCACCTTGCGCAGGACGCCGTTCTTGACGCGCCCCATGTCGTGGTGCAGCTCGTCCTCGGCCTGCTTGAGCAGGGCGGCATAGAGCAGCGCGCGGCGGTTCTTGCGCCCGCGCACCAGGGAGCTCTCGAGCTCGACGTCGCCCGCGCACACGCCGAGGCGCCAGCCCTCGACCGACAGGAACGCCGCGTCCACCTCGGCGTCCGTCTCTTCGCGCGGCGTCCAGGCATACTCGTTGCCGTCGGTGTAGGTGGCGTCCGCGAAGGTCACGGTGACACCGGTGGTTCCCAGCGCGTTCACGCCGGTTCCAGCCGTGATCGTGACCGTATCCGTCCAGGTCGTGCCGCCGTCCGAGCTCCACCGGAACACGCCCGCCCCGAGGCCACCCGTGGTCGTGATCTCGACCACGAAGCTGTAGCTCGGGCGCACCGGAGTTCCGGACACCGTGATCGGCTCGGTGGCGGCAGGCGTACCGCCAAGGGTTACGGTGCCGTTCGTCAGGCCGTGCTTGGCCTGGCAGAGCGACCACATGAAGTGCTTGGCCGCCTCGCGTTCCTCGGCGTGCGCGAGCACCGTCGCGGCCAGGGCGGCCGACGCGGCAGCGTTGGCGCCAGTGCCGAAGACGAAGAGGGTCTTGTAGCGCTGGCCGTCCGCGTCGAGGGCGGTGGTCGCGTTGCCGAGGTCCACGCTCGAGAACCCGGGGCCCACGCAATCGAAGGCGAAGACGTCGCCGTCGTCGTAGGACTCGGCCGTCTCGAACTGCAGGGTGAGCCCCGTGCCCGGGATCTCGTAGGTGCCGTTCACCGGGATCGCGGTGAGGTTGCCGTAGGAGTCCCCGCCGTCGAGCGAGAGGCGGAACTCACCGTCCGCGTTCGCCACGTCATCGGTGCTCGTGGTGATCTCGACCACGACCTCGTAGGAGTCGTTCGGGGTCCCAGTGACCGTCATCTCGCCGGTGCTCGTTCCGACGCGCGTGGTCGAGACGTCGAGGGCGTAGCCAGGGATCGACGGGTTGATCCGGCCCAGGTCGAGGGCGACCGGCCGGCGGCTGTTGCGCAGCACGTGGCACGCGGCCTCGACCAGTTCGCCGGAGCCGAAGGTTGCGATCACCTCCTCGGGGTCGGAGGTGTGGAGGGTCTGGTTCGCGGCTCCCAGCGTGGCCAGGCCGACGATGCCGAGCCGGCGCCGAGCGCTCGAGACGGTGGAGATCCCGCCATCCTTCGGGCGGACGGTGATATCGGGGGAAACGACTGCCATGGGTCAGGGCCTTTCCTCAGCGGAAGACGAGGTTTCGGGCGGCGACGAGAGCGGCGTCGAACTCCGCCTCGGTGAGCTGCTTCCCGACGGGCCAGCGGTGCAGGGTCTTGGCGGTGCGGAGCTCGGCTGCCGCCACGCGCTTCGCCTTGGCCCACTGCTCCCAGGTCTGGCGCTCCGGAGCTGGCTTCGTCGCCGCCGCCTCGGTCGGGGGCTTGCTGGCAGCAGGATTGCCGGCAGGCGGAGCCTCGGGTGGCGGCGCGGGCGGCTTCGGCTGGGCAGGCGGGTTCACCGCAGGCTTGGCCTGGGTCGTCTTCACGGTGCCTTCGTCCTTCTCGGGCTTCTCGTTCATGGGGTCGGCTCCTCGTCGCCTTCGTCCTCGTCCGGGTCGTGCTCGCAGCCGGTTGGCAGCGGGGTCTGGGTCAAACTCTCCGCCAGGAAGCACTCGTGCCCCGTCGTCTCCACCTCGACCGTGGGCCGGAGCGGCGAACGCACCGGCGTGCGGAACCGGAAGTCCTGCCACTTCACGCTCCAGCCCAGGCACGGGCTTGCGGAGCGTTCCTCCTGGGTGAGCCACCCGAAGGCGCCGAGCTCCACCGTGGCGCCGAACCGCTGCTTGAGCAGCGCGCAGACGTTCTCCCAGAGCGTGTAGGCCCCCTCGTCGGTGAGCGCGTGGCACTCAGCGCGGAGCACCTCCACCGCGATCGACTGGACGGGCCGCTCGGTGCGGGCGTCGGTCGTCGTGTCGGCGCCGCCGATCGGCTCGTGCGTACCGCCGCGGTGCAGGAAGACGACCCGCGGGGGGAGGCTCTCGTGCTTGTGGCGCTCCTGCTCGCCCGAGACGAACGTGACGCTCTCGCCGGTGGCGGTCGCGTAGGCCGTCTCGAGTGCGGTGAAGATGTCGTCGAACCCGAACGCCATGGATCACCGCCCGAAGAAGTGCCGGAACCACTCGTCCGTCGTCTCGTCGATCGACGCGCGCCACGACGCCGGCAGGTCCCCCTCGCGCGGGAAGAACGGGCGGGCGGGGATCGTCACTTTCTGGGCGAAGACGGTCTGGCCCTGGAAGGTGAACCGCAGCGCCTTCGCGAACCGCGGCACGATCGTCTTGCCGGTCTGGTGCACGATGGCGTACCAGACGCCCATCGCGATCGTGACCTGCGACTCGTTGGCGCTCGCGACGTGCAGCGAGTTGAGCATCACCCCGCGGTCGCGCAGGATCTGGCCGTCGCGGTAGGTGATGGGGGCCCACGGTGCCCCGTAGGGGTCCCGCTCGTGCTCGAACCCCTCCTTGACGAGCTCGACGGCCTCCTCGCCGATGTTCTTGGCGAGATCCTGGAGGCCGCGGCCGCTCTCGAACTCGGCCAGCCGCTGCTCGAGCTCACGCAGGTCCGCGTCGTTGGCGATGACGGTCATTCTGGGCTACCATGTGGCCATGGCCATCCACGGACCCGACGCCCGGTTCTCCGTTGTCGACGGGGGACTTCCCAAGATCGAGGTGCTACGCCGCGCCGAGGAGCGATCGCGTGAGATCATCGAGGGCGCACTCGTCGTTGCCGCCAGTTGGGAGAAGGACGTCTGCGAGTGCGGGCACGGGCGGATGGCACACTGTGGCGACCACGAGTGCTGCAACTTCGACATGACCCGCGCAGAAGGCGCCGGGGCCTGCGGGGAGCGCGGATGCGAGTGCCCCGTGTTCCGCCTGACGCAGCCCGGGATGTTCGTCTGCGACGTGAAGATGAGGTGAAGCCCGCGGGCATGGCCCCCGGCTCGGGCCCTCGCCGGCCAAGGCTCGATCCCGAACCGGAGGGCCCGCGCCGCCGCGGTGGTTCGCTGGCTAGGCGCCGCGGCGGGTCAGCTCTCAGATCAGCGCGTGGGCCGCGATGATGCGGCCGCGCTCCTCACGTCGGATGCCAGCGAGCAACTCCCGCAGTTCATCCCCAGAGATCCGCAGGGCGCCGCACAGATCGTAGAACGACCGCGGGCAACCCTCTGGCAGGGCGCTGAGCGTGTCGATCCCTACCCAGCAGTGGGTCCGTGGTCGCAACTGCTCGCACGGCTTCAGGTCGATTGCGTAGCCGGTGGGCTTCCGCGTGAACACGCCGCCGGCCCTGGTCACCAGCTCCTCGAATTCCTCTGGATCCATCCCGCCGCTCCCACGTTCACAGCACCGTCATCGACCCAAAGCCGCGGCTCGTCCCCGTGACCACGACCCCGGAGCCCTCGTGCGTCTCGGGCGTCGAGTCGGTGACGTCAGCGCCGGCGATCCCGCGGCTCACATCACGCAGCCACCGCTCCCGTGCCTCCGCCGCCTGCACGGCCAGCGCGGTCGCCTCGGTGTGCGGGTTGATGCCGTGGACGTCCGTGAGCAGGGAGAGCGAGGCGATCTTGGCAACCGCCTGGGCGACGTCGCGCCCGACGCGGAGGAACGGCTCGACGAAGCGGCGGGAAAGGTAGCCGCGCGCGACCTGGGTGGCCGCGGTGAGGTGCCGGATGCGAGTCGCCTTCGGTAGGGCCCCGATCGCAGTGCCCGCGGCCCCCAGCTCCGGGAGCTCGGAGAGGGTGCAGAACGTCTCAAGCGCGGTGCCGGCCAGCGCGAAGGTCGCCTCGGCTCCCGCGGTCAGCGTCCAGCGCGCCCGCGCGTAGCGGTCGAAGTCGCCGGCGGAGAACTTCTGCACGCCGGACGCCGGCATCACCAACAGGGCGTCCACCTGGCGCCAGGACGTGCCGTCGGCGGAGGTGTCGAGCACGACGCCGAGGCTGGCGCTCGTGCCCGTGATCGCAGTGACGGTGAGCGTCCCCTCGATGAGTCGCCGCGTCTCGACATTGTCCTCCCCCCAGAGATCGACCGCCGCGCCCGCCCCGCCCGCCGTTTCGGCAGCACTCGCGTGCAGCGTGATGGCGAGAGGGGCGGGCATGGTCGGTTCGTGCGCGGGGAGGAGGGAGGAGAACCCGGGCAGGGAGATGGATCAGGCGGTCGACCGGGCGAGGCCTCACGGGGCCGGCATCGGCGTCGCGGTGACGAGGAACGTGATCTTGCCGGCCGGCGTCCCGTCCACCCCATCCGTCACCGTGCAGATCAGCGCCTGCCCAGCGGGCAAGACGGACTGGCCGTCCGTCACATCGCCGATGTCGCCTCCGCCCGTCGTCGGTGCGAGCGCGGCAGCCGACAGCACCAGCTCTGGCGTCCCCGCGGTGCCGACCGCCATGGTTGCAGGAGTCGTGCCGCCGAGCGTCTCGGTGCAGACCGCGGTGACCCGGACCAGTCGCGTCACCCCCGCCGCCGCTGCGAGTAGCGTGACCGGGCTTGCATCCTCGTGGTCCACGTCCGTCGCGCTTGCGTTGTCCGTCGCCAGCTTGGCCGCCGTGACTTGTGCGTTCGCGATGTGCGCCGTGTCGATCGACCCATCGGCGATGTGCTCACTGTCCACCGCATCGTCGGCAAGGCGCGTTCCGTCCACGGCATCGGCTTCGAGCATCGCCGTCGTGATTGACCCGGCACCCGGGGCCACCGCGAGCGCCGCTCCAAATACCAGTGCGGTGGTGTTGAGCACGATCGGGTCGTTCGTTGCCAGCATGAACGGTGTGTTCGCGTTCGCCGTGCCCTCGGACACGATGACGAGTCGTCCCGCCTTCACGCGAGCCGACACATCCCAGCCGACGGCGCGGCGGAGCTTCCACTTCTCCGTGGTGCCCCCGACCGACAGGAACTCGTAGACGCCGTTCTGCAGGCCCGCGACCTGGTTCTTGACCAGGATGAGGTCGCCGACCGCGGGGGTGACAGAGGTGTCGATGGCGCCGATGGCGCCGTTGGCGTTCGCCTCCAGGACGTTGCCGGTGAGCGTGCAGGCCGCCAGCGCCGCGGCGGTGGCCATGCGGACGCGGGTGACGTTCGGGACGAGGAGGACCTCCTCCTCGTGGGGGTACGAGCGCAGCCCGCCTTCGGTGAGGACTTCGACGGTTCCGATGCCGTTCTTCATGTCAGGGACTCCAGTGCGGCGAGCACCGCCGCTGCCTGCTGGGGCGAGAGCCCCGCGTTGGTCAACTCGGTTTCATCGGCGCCGTCGATCTCTTCGACGGCGAGGTATCCGGCGGCGAGAAGCTCAGTGCGCGCCGGCATGGTGGTGGGGAGAGCCGTCCCCGGCTCCCCCCGGCGAATGCCGTCCCACGCGGGCGCCGCGGGGGACGAAGCGGCCTCCGCCGCCCGCATCTTGAGGAATGCGTAGCGGCGGTGTCCGCGGACTTCAGCCACGGCCGCGACCGCCGGAGCGGGGCAGCGACGGCGTCTTCAGTTCGTGGCGCGGGAGCGCATCTCCCTCCCTGCGGGGCGTGGACTCCTCCCGGCGGGGCGTCACCCCCTGCGGGGCCGTGAGCGCCTCCTCGAGCTCGGCGTTGGCGGCCTTCGCCGCGGTGAGCTCCCGGGCGAGCGTGGCGTTCCTGGCGCGCTCCGCCTCGAGCTCGGCGGTGAGATCGCGGGGCAGGGCCGCCTTTGGAGCGCGGGCCCGTTCCCTGGCCTGGGCCTCCGCCAGCTTCCGCCGGCGGAGGTTGTGCGCGGTCATTCCCATCGTGACCTCGATTCAGGCTCAGGCCGCCGCAACGCCGCGGTAGCCCTTCACCCGGTGGCGGATCCGCACCACGCCCGGGGTGTGGCCCGCCTGGCGCCGGCGGTACGTGTGGGCGACCCCGTAGAGGTGCATGGCGCCGATCGTCGAGTCGTCGAGGATGTCCTCGTCGGCCTTCATGGCGAGCGCCGCGCGGTTGTACCAGAAGGCGCCGGCGCCCGGCAGGTACACCTGCGTCTCCGTGACGAAGTCGGTGTAGGCGGACCAGACGTTGTCGGCACTGAAGTTGAAGGCGCTGTTGTCGAACGCCACGGAGAGGCCAGTCCGGCCGTTGACGCCAACGAGGCTGTCGTTGGCGGGATCGATGAGCGGGAGCGGAACGGTCGAGGCGGCCGTGACGAGGTTTGCAGACCACGTCACGCCACCGTCCGTCGAGAACCGGATGGTGGCAGTCTCCGCCACGCCCGCGTCCTGGCACTCGACCACGAGCTGCTTGAAGGCGTCGAGCGGCGTGCCCGTGATCACCATGGGGGGCGGATTGGTGCCAACGGACGTTACCGCGCCCATGGCGCTCGAGGTCTTCGGGGTCCGCCCGCTCCCGATCACCGGGATCCCGAACAGCCGCGTGACCCCGCCGTCGGCGGCGTTCGTCAGCTGCAGGTTTCCGGCCGCGTCCCGCTGCGTCGCCAGACCGGCGAGGGTCAGCGGGTGCGCGACGACGGCGGCCCCTGCCACGAAATCCTCACCCAGCGCTTCGGCGAGCGCCCAGACGAGAGCGTCATAGGTGAGCACGTCACTGCCCGCGCTGGAGATGTCCACGAGCAGCGGAGAGGTCGCGGCGGACGCGATGATGAGCTCCTCCATCCGTCGGGTCGCTTGGACTTCCGCCTGGCGGGCGGCCTCGGCGTAGGGGTCCGCGTTGCCGGAAGCGCGCGCCCAGCGCGACGCCTGGAACGCGAGCGAGCTGCGCGTAACGGTCCCCAGCTCGTTCGCCATGCCGAGCGCGCTCGGGGTGATGGAGTTGCCGTCTGGGTTGTTCACGAACGCGGGCAGCGTCCCGAAGTACGGGACCTCGACCTGCTGTCCGATGACGTCCCTCCCCTGACCGGGGAAGGTTCCCTCAACGGAGATCGCGCCGCTCGAGGTGAGGGCGCTGCCGATGAGCGCGTTCTTCTGCGCGAAGCGACCCTGAACGGCGTCGGTCAGGATCTGGCGGTCGATGACGTCGGTGGCGACGGTGATGGCCATGGTGGTTCCTCAGTTGTGAGATGGAGAGGGTGGAGGTTGCTGGTGGTCGCGTGCCGACGTCAGCCGGCCGTGTTGGAGATGGGCTGGCCGCGGGAGAGCCAGTCGTTCCGCAGGGCGTCGAAGGTCGCCCGGTCGCT
>LAHQ01000378.1_pt1 | contig 16880 bp, 14 predicted proteins | sample 329661 | NCBI WGS metagenome assembly LAHQ01 (sample SAMN03275700, study PRJNA271635) | activated sludge metagenome | isolation source: sample C-2 Sludge from acidogenic chamber (second chamber) of Anaerobic... | reverse complement strand
TGCACCTGGAGCAAAGATCAAGTTATGCTTTATCTCGCTACCATATCTAGTCGTAGCAATCGCCCCGTGTGAAGAGCCTTCCCATCCCGCTATAATATTATATTCAAATGTTACATCTCCCGAAGACGCCACGCCGTGTTTCTGCCAAATGGCTGAACCGTTCTCCGCGCTCTGCGTGCCGATGATGCGATTGTGGTGGAGATTATTGCCCGTTCCCGAAAATAATATTATTCCGTGTTGTAAATCGTTCGACTCAGGATCTGCATTTTGCACATCTATAATAAAATTATTATAAACCTCAGCATTGTTGCTATTGGTGTTTATACTAATAGCCGCGACGTTATTATTACCCTTGCCTCTGATATGCTTAAAGATATTCCGCCTTACTTTTGTATATGCTGCAACATCAGACTCTTCAATATTTAATGCCGTTCCATACCCACCCTCTATTGTGAGACCTTCAATAATCCAATAACCCGCTTGATATAAGTTAATTACGCTAGGCCCCAATGGATGACTAGATATAGTCACAGGGCTTTTTAAAACAACTTCTTCTCCAGGATAATTCTTTATAGTAATTGGATAATCACTAGTCCCATCAACCCGACCATACAAAATGTTCCCATTACTCCCAATCTCTTGATAGTAACCATTAAATAGATAAACTACATCACCAGCAGCTAAAGTAACACAATCATCTCCTGTGCAATCATAGCTAAATGGCTTTAATGTTTTTTTAGGTCTAACAATAGTTCCTTGGCTAGAATCATACCCAATACTCGAATGAACATAATAACAAACACCGGTCCCCGTAGCTTCACAAAGTAATTCACTCGTGCAATCCGAATATGTGCCATCTACTTTACATTGCCTATAACTCCCATCATCACATCCGCTTGATGTATAAACTCCAGGATAAATAGCAGCATTCCTATCATCACAATCATATATCTCATCATAATAGCCACCAGCAAAACCATCGCGGTTATATCCATCGTTATCAGCGTCAGGTTCTCCACAAAAAGAATCAATAGAACCATCCAGATTGCTGTCAATCCCACATGCCAAATCGTCTTCAGCGTAAGTAACGTTTGGCTCAATGGCTCCTACATACGCTCCATCACGCCCTGCTGTTGCCGCTTGGGAAGATGGAGAGATTGAAAAATCTAACGTAGAAACATTTGTAAATCCTGGATCAACATTTTTTGTGCTCGTATCTGCTGGAGTTAGCGCTGCTAAAAATGCAGTGTATGAATATTCAACATTATCGGCTTCAGCGAACAATGAAAGAGATGAAGCCGATGGATAATAAACATTATGATCATGGGTTATTTGAGTTATGTCACTTGAGTAAGTGCCATATAGTCCGAACGCAATCCATTTATTCGTGTTTGTCGTGTCGTAAACGGCGTTGTTATAAATATTTAACGCAAATTGTTCATCACTTTCTTGCTCTCCGACTCCCACAAAATAAAGATCAAAATCATAAACCGAATTGTTGTAAACATTTGCTGTCAATAAAGCAGTTCCATTTCCTCCAGTAAGAAAAACAGCTCCGTTCCCCGTTATGTCTTTGAAGATATTATGATGAATATTCGTAGTTTTACCGCGCACAAATACTCCTTGCTGTATTTCATAGAATAAATTGTTGTAAGCATAAGTCGTTAATCCATTCTTCAGTTTTGTTCTTACCCCTACATAACCATTATGCCCTTTAGAGTTCTTAACCGTCCAAGTGCCCGTGTTTTCATCGTTGCCACTTATAAGTGAAAAAAATCCTACATTATCAGCATGTCCACTAAAATCTTCCGTGAACCCATGCGCATAACTTCTATCAACGCTATATTCCCAGGCATGAGCAGCAGATTGAGCGAATTGGGAAGAACACCCGCATGTCCCTGTTGTTCCATTAGCTTCAAAATCTGCACATTCAACCGAATAAACATCCCCTCTCTCCACTCCCCATTGATAAATCCCATAACATTGAGAATTTATTAATTTAATATTCTGGACTTTTACCCAACTACCACCCGTGTCAGTTTGATCATCAAACCCGATTAACGTTGAATTACCATTTGAGCTTTCACCGTTAAACACCGCCCTTGCCGTACCGCGATAACTTTTAATCGTTAATGGCTTATCAGCACTAAGCCCCGCAAATTGATCCAATCTATTGAATTGTGCTGTTTTCTTCGGCCCGTCTACCGATTCTACCGAATCACTAAAACTACACGTTCCCTTGACATAAATAACATCACCTTCTTGAGCACTGCCCTGAACAAATGACCCAGCGTCTTGCGTCCCACTATCCCAATAACCCCCAACTGTTTCAAACCCCCAATATGGACTAGCGTAAGTCCCCGTCCCATCTGATTCAGCGTCACAATCCACCCAGTAGCAATTCCCTCCGACTGCTTCACATTCATCCGGCTCCCCTGGCTCGATTCCATCCTCCCACGCTAGACCAGCATCAGTAGCATCTGTCTCAGGGGGATAAATCGTAATTCCAAAAACAGGAATCGTAGTTGTCGTGGTAGTCGTGACGGTTGTCGTCGTTGTTGTTGTTGTCGTTGTCGTTGTCGTAGTCGTCCCCTCCACCCCCTCATAACTTCCAGCGTCCCAGGCCCCTGTTCTTGTTGTAGTCGTAATGTCATCGTCAAATGCCATATTTGCATCTGCTGACATATCGTCACAACAATTGCCCGCTGCATCATCGGCAGCATCAAGCCTAAAATCATCCGCTTCCTCATCTTCAAAATCAACTACTAAACTCCTATAAGCAGCATTGGGAGATGTAGCATCTTCAGAAATATTTTTACTTGTAGTAGTGCTTGAACAATTGGCAATTAGATAATCACCATCATCAGGAGATCCTTGAGCAATGTTTTGCCTTAATACTAAAGTCTCAGTAGTAGTATCCTGGCAATCTACAACTATATTATACTGATCCGACGCTTCCGTAGTTGCACAGTCTGCAACCGTGTTATTGTAGATATACATCTCACGGTTTTCTTTGTTTATGGTTCTGACCTTTATGCCAGCATAAGGAAAATTATAAACAGTGTTATTTCTAATATACGCTTTGGTCCATCCATCAACCCCCGCAAAGTAAATTCCATGACTAGTCGAATAATCAACTCCAGCCCCTGCATACCTAATTAAATTACCCACAATATGCGCATGAACTGCCGTTGATACCCAAATGCCTGACCTATTCTCCCCCGTTCCGCCTGTGTTGCTAATCTGAATATTCTCAACCCGCACATAACCAGCATCGAGTGTTAATACGGCGTTTGCCGCCGCCCTCTCTAATCTATATCGCCCAGTGTCCCACACACCAGTCGTTTGCCCTTCGGCATGATCATGGCCCTTGATGCGAACAAACCTTGTGGCATCCGTAGTAAACCCAGCAAAACTTGGAGCGGAACTATCCGCCGCAGACCCAAAAACCAATATATCTAACTGGATGTCATCACTAACTAGATCCGCTGCTTCCCCCGTCAATGCCGCAGCTAGCGTCGCGTATGGAGCCGTCGCTCCGGAACAAGTCGCGGTAGTCCCATCCCCTGGACTTGCGCAGTCCGTGTCTACATAAGCAGTCTTCACAGTAAGCGCATAGCTTGGCGCTATGCCATAAAAAAAAAGAACTACTATAATTAGGCCACGAATTATCTTCATCCTATCCCTCTGCTTTTACGTCCTCTGCTTTTACGTCCTCGGCCCCTGTCGCTGATTTATAAGCATCCACTAACGTAGCTTCACTCGTCTTTAAATCTAGTAGCGCTATGCCTTTCGCAAACTCAGCCTGTAGAGCAGCAGCTAGAGAAACCGCAGCAGCAGCATCTCCAACATCACACAGTTCTATTGTGTCACATCCATTAAAAAATATTAAAAATGTTTTAGTGGCCCCAAATTTAATAGTAGCTAAACGCGGCGCCATTTTTCTAACCGCTTGCAACCTCTCCAATAACTGCTCTTTTGTATCAGCCATAAATCAATCTCCTAATATGTTGAGGCGGAGCGACCTTGCACCGTCTCGTTATAAATAAACTTAATATCAGCCGCTGAAAGCGCCGTGTTATAGAAACGCACATCATCTATAGCGCCGTCATGTGTTACTGAACCTACTCTCCCGCCAATCGTAAACGCTGCGTCATTTTGGTAGAGAGAGGCAGGAACACCACCGCCAGAAGAAGGCACTAAATCCCCGTTCACATAGAGCTCAACCGTTCCATTGTTAAAGGTTGCTGCTAAGTGATTCCAGACTGTGACATCAGCTAACGCTGTATCAGTTTCTTGATCACCGACATATAAACCCGTTGCAGGATCCCCAAACACAATGCCAAACTTCTGGGTAGCATTTATTCGTAGCGCCCACTCTCTTCTATTAGCGCTAGACTTATATTTACCCACAAAATATTCATTCCCAGTAGAATCATCATCTAGCTTAACCCACGCCATTGCAGTTATCTCATACGGCGAATCAAACACCGCGTTATCTGCAATAGTGATTAAATTGTTCGCAGTCTTATTAATATACATGGCCCCGCCAACCACCCCCGCAACATTCATATCAGCCGTATTGGTAGCTGCCGTTGCTCCATGAGCCGCTGAAAGAGCATCATAAATCGTGGTATTGGCCGCGTTCTCGTCTAGTCTGTAATGAACCATGGGTTCAGGGATAGTGTGATACTTAAGGCCCCACTTCTTGCGCAAATACTCCCTAATCCTTCGCCGCTCCGCTGTGTCTAACAGCTCGTCAAATGTGAGTATCTCACAAATACGGCCATTCAAATCAGCACTGCCAGCATTGCCAATCGATAAAACATCATCAATATCTAAACCACTAGACGCTGCATACTTAACCGACTGCCCGTTGGTCGTTATGCTAACAGCAGAGCCGTCATAATCGGCCTCTATAATGTAAGGCACATTGCTGCCTATGCCGATGGGAGCCTCATCAGCCCCTCCACCATCATCTGAATAATGCCCCAGGATAGATGTAACGTTTTGCCTTATCGACCACTCAGAACCACTAGAAAGATAATGCTGTGCTGTAATATTGGAATCCGTCTCAGCCACTATAAACACAGTGCCATCTGTTGCATCTAAAATGTCAGTGCCTACTGCTCCAGACACTAGCCCGTCATCCGTGCCATCAAAATCTAGGCAGCGCCTATTTTTGAACGTTGCAAATGCGGGCCGATAGCCAGACGTCAATTGGTAAAAATCATAGCTCCCAACTTTACTCGCCCATCCATAAACATTGCCTGAGCTATCCGTAGAAATCTTGCCCTGAGCTGCCTCACTGCCTACTGTGCCATTGCCAGCGTTGTATAACTCCTTTACTTCCTGCGGGGATAACACACGGTTGTAAAATCGCACATCATCCATCTGAGCATCACAATAATAAGATGGCATACCTCCCAAATATCCAGTTGTGGATGTTGTGTATGCTTTGATTGATCCTGTGCCGACTTGCACGCCATCTACATATAAATTACAATTACCCACGTTACAGCTAACCGCTAAATGCGCCCAAACATCCCTGATAATTACAGCGGGTGCATAAACCGCAGTGGTTCCCCAAACGTACGGTTTGTACTTACTAGCGCCAGGGTCCCATAATACCGCTATAAATGGCGTTCCCCATCTCTGCGCCACACAAGTGCCCGTCGTAGCCGCATCCATCTTGATCCAATGCGTCATTGTCCATCGCGTCTGGGCTGTGAGAGAAGGCACAGTTACATTCTCAGAACTGGCAGCAACAAACTCTAAAGCAGTCCCAAGCTTCCCTGCCACCGTCATCGTATCAGTGTTTGCAGATGCTGTTCCATCACTCCCAAAAGCTGCTACAACCGTTGTTGATGCTGCATTATCATCACAGGTGTAGTGTGCAGCGGGAGCAGATAGCCTATTAGCACTAGCATCAAACCAACTCGTAGGCTCAGCAGCTAACGCTACACGAACACTGAAAACTAAACAGAGTAAGAGATATACTAGCCTCATCAATCAATCCGCACACCGTATACAAACGTTAGAGCATCCGTCGCGTCATACGCATAACCCGCGCCCCTGGCTACCGCGACCGCGTAAAAACTAGTAGCACCGCTGAGAGGTAAATCAGTCAAACCCACACTTAACCCATTGTCCGATAAAGCATAGTGATCCCGCACCGATATCACTCCCACTAACGACGCTAAATCCGCATCCGCTACGGCGCATGCAGCATTGTCCGTGAACGTGGAGTTAGAAGGATCTGCTTTAAATATGAGGATGTCGAGATCGTTCGCTTCAGCACCTTCGTCCGACACTGAGACGCTAACGAGAGTAGCGCTTGACTTAGTTAGTCCTGTGAGTGTTTGTTTGGAGCCGACACAATCGCCAGCCGAGTAAGTGGTTACCGCGCTTACTGTCGGGGATGCTGTGGCAACAAGAGACGTAGTGGCAGTAGCTGCTATGACCAAGTTCCCCGAGGAATCCACTCTTACTGAGTTAAACGTATCTGTCCCCGGATCTCTTCCTAAAATATACACGCCATAAGCTGGCGAAGGAATTGAGTTACCCTCGACGCCAACCCCTGAAGTTTGCGCAAAAACAAGACTAGGTGTTAATGCGATAAGTAACAAAATCTTCTTCATCTCTCAATTCCCTCGAATGTACTTTTTAATAACTCTCCAAATGAATTTAACAATAGGGACTAAAGGAATAATTATTTCTTTTGGTCTTCTGAAAAGAACCATTTCAGCGCCTTATGTAGTAACCCTACAAGCATTACCCCAATCCCTGTTCCTGCTACATCCTCATAATTCATTCCTTTAATGATCTCGATTAGCGCCACCAAAATATCACCAACAATTTGCCCGTGAAAAAATGGAGCAGCGACACCAGCCACCAAAATAATCAAACCAAGAATTGTCTTCTTTCCGTCCGCCGGAAGCTTATCGAGTAGCTGTTTTATTAACTGCAAAACAAATTTAGATTTTAACCAACTAAGCATCACTTTTTACCTCCGTAAAACTTTCACTTAAGTTGAAACTCACGTTAGCCCCGCATTCAGCAATAATGGTAACAGATCCACCAATGGTAATTGACTTCTGTTTAGTTGACGTGTCCTCCTCCATTGACATAATCTCTTCCTGTCTTGCGAGATCGCAATCCTGCTCTACGCAAACATAAACACTCCCGTTATGCTCGCAGTAGTAAGATGAAGGATTGACTACCGGCTCCTCTCTCTGGATCGCCTGCGCATCTTCGGCGTTTATCTCAGCCCCGTCTCCACCGCATCCCATGAACAATAAGGAAAGAATTAAAAAGTATTTCATTGCAGCATCTCCGCTTTAGCTAAGACTTGATCCGCGTAATGTTTGTTTCCCCCACCATTGTAGCGCAAAAGCCCATCGGCTGTACTGCCTTTGTCTGTGATCCATTTCTTCAAAAGCTTGCAGCCCATCTCCAAATTAACAACTGGATCTAATAGCCTAGTTAGGTTTATCTCCGTAAATCCGTTTTCCCTTGCCGTTTGTCCAATGATCTGCATCAAACCAAAACTGAACGCCCGTAACCGTCTCTCTGTGTCTTCTGAGCATTCCCAGACTTTCGGCGTAAAATCAGAAAGTGGTTTGTCTTTTAAGTATCTCTTAAAGAAGCCAGACTCATATCTCATCGCCCAGGGGTTATAACTCGACTCCTGCCAAACAACGGCTTCTATTAGCTTGTCGTAAAGGCCAAACTTGGCCGCAACACTACTGATTAAGCTGCTGTATTCGCTCAAGAACCTGTCCTCTATTCTTCTTAGACGTCTGCTTTACTAACCTATAATCAGGCGAGACCATCCCAAGTACTTGCTCGATAGCTGCATCGAAGTTAGGCTCAACTCCTTCAGCTAACATCTCTTTTACAAGCTCCCGAACACGTTTTTTGTCTTTTGAGTAAATCGCTTTGGCTAAAAGATTATTGTATAGCCCCGCCTTGTCTCTGGATTCAGCATCAAGATTATTCTTTAAGAGCCTCTTCTCGTAACTCTCTACGGCTTTCTGCGATTGCGCCCCTGAAATCAAACTTAAATAATCAGCTGTGCCAGGATTCTTAATAACAGGAGAGCCGAAAATGTCCGTCATTTCCCCTTGCCTGGCTGTTCGGAAAGCTCTTAGCGGACCGCGTAAGGCTCTTGGTCCAAACTGTTCTAATGCTTGAATCGGTTCATCCCGTCGTAAAGCTTCAATACCTTTAGGTACTTTGCTTAATGCGTAATCTCCAAGCGGTCCACCTACCATCCTCCCAAATACAGCAAATAGATTTTGATCAATATTTGGAATTAATTGGAAGGCCGCGCTTGCAGAAACGTTTGTTCCCGCAAGGGTAGGGAGTCCATAGATCGCTGCATTTGCTTTTTTCTTATCATCGAAAAGTTCTCTTAAGAACTTAACCGGCTCGTAACCTAACCCCTCTAAAATTAACTTTCCTTGAGCAGCAAACGGAAGGCCCATCGCTCCAGCTAACATTGTCTGAACGGCCAAAGACGCAACCACCGCCTGAAAATGTCCTTCCGCCATATGGTCCCGAAGAAAACGAAAATAGTTAATGGGATAATTCTTATATTGCAGCATCATGCTTCCTGCTGCATTTTGCTGCGCCGGAAGAAGGTTCGCTTTTGATTGATCGAATTGAGTCTTTTTTGCAAAGTCTTTAGCAAAGCGGTCTACTCCACTTATCCCTTTTATCTTTGCTACTTCTTGCCCTACTAAGTGAGCATGAACACGATTAAATGCTTCAGGGATAGAAAAAGTAAGCATGGCAATATCTTTAGGGCTTAGACTCCCAGGCCGTTTACCTCTGGCTGTCCGCGCTAAGTCTACTTGATTATCTAACCCATAGCCGCCCTGCTCTCGGAAACGATCTAGAAGTACTTTCTCTTCTGGGGTTAAAACAAAATCTTCTATTTCCTTTACTATTTTTCTTAACCCAGGATTCTTTCTGAAAGCTTTCGTCCTTTCTGCTTTGCTCCCAAGAATAAATACAGGAGCTTTCGCGGCTGCTTTAGTCCAAATAGCCGTAACCTTCGCCGGATTTTTGATGTGAGTTGTTAATTCAGGAAGAGTCGTCGTTAAAGATTGAGTTAAGTTGATACCACCAGCCACCGGGACTCCGGCAAGGTTCATCGTGTTTACAAAACTTTTTACGAATCCCTCAAATTCTCCCACGTGCCTATCGTAAGCATCAACGTTTTTTTGTAACCGGTTGCGAAGTCTTGGCTGTGTGTCTAAAGGGATCGCATCTAACGCTTTAGCAATCCCATATTCTGTGACTTTACGTCCGCGAAAGTTTCCTAAGCCTTCGATGTATTCGGCAACTGATTGCGCTAAGTTAGGATTCCATCCTTCCACTGCGTTAAATTGCGCTAAGTGTTTCCTGAAACCTACTAAGTCTCCGTGATTAAATGTTTCAGGATTAAACGATTTTTGGATTACCTCCATTAGCGGCGGCGGAAGCCCTGGAAGTTCATTGTTTAATTCTGTCTTAGGTTTTTTCTTAAATTGAATATCCTGGTAGTTTTCGCGCTTTAGTCTTCTTACTTCTTTTTTTGCTTGAAATTCTGAATCGAAGAAATTTGCGTAACGCTTTCCATTCGCTGAATTGAGCGCCCTTATCTCATATTTCTTTCCTGAACGACTAAACGGGACGTACCATTTATCTCTTAGAGACTGAACATAATCCTTTACCGCTTCCTCGTAAACTTGTTTGTTTCTTACTTGATTCTCACTAGGCTTAATTTTCTCACTTCCTGCAAGTAAAGATTCCTCAAGAAAATTTAGCGCTTTATCCATTCCATTTCTGAGCGAGAAGAAGCCATCAATTTGATCTTCGTTAAATCCTTTCTTCTTCATCCACTCACGAGAAATATTAGGACTTTTCCCTTCTTCTGCTGTAAGTCTGGCTGATATTGCTAAAGCATCAATGGGAGCGCGTTCTTTTGCATTTAGTTGGAAATAGGGTAGGGTAATATCTGCGATTTGATTTTTTACTTCTGCTGTTTTTTCGCCTCGAATAGATAATTGTTCGTATACTGGTTTAGCTAGTGTTGGAAATAACTTTGTCAGTTTGGCATTATCAGCAAAGAAAGTCCTTGCTCCCTCCCAAATAACATCTCCAAACGGAAGTCTAATTTTGCTAGTAAGGCCACCAGCGCCACTTAACCATTCTTCGGACTTTGCCCCTTTAGTTATCCCGCGCTCTGGAACGATAAAATCAACAACCTTATCCCAGGCTTCCTTCGCGTCAATCTTTAGTTTTTCTGCACCTGGCCCAACCCCAGGAACTTCTATTGCTCCCTTCTCATCTTTTGGTAATGAAGCCCTTCGCTCTATTTCTTTTGCTATTGCTTCTTTTTTCCTTAAGTCTTTAATTAATCTAAGTTCTAGCGGATTAACTTCAGCTTTAGGGAAATCGAATCGGTCAATTTGTGGAATTTCTTGAACTGCTCTCTTGTCTGTAATTTTAAGAGCCGATTGGTTTAACATCTCTTCAGATTCGGCAAGAGCTTTCCTAGCATCGTTAATAATGTCTCGCTTAATCGGCTTTCCAAATGGATCAACTAACGGGAGAGTTTCGGGACGGATACCTTCTCTTGCTGATTCTAATCTTGTTGCTATATCTCTTTGTGTTAACGGCTGTTCGGGGTAAATTACTCTTTGTGGTTTGGTCGTAAAAGTTTCAACTGGTTTAGGAACAACAGGAGCCGCCGCATCGCTTAACAATTCTTCCTTGAATTGTTGGACCATCTCCTTATCAACCTTAGTTCTGAATCGTTTATTAGTGACTCCCCTTAATGCATGAGCCCCGGTAATAAGCCCGCCCATTACAGCTTGCTCTGGTAAATGCTCTGCTACCGTGCTCCCAATGTCGCCCCAATCTTTGTAAATGTCTTGCCCTGTAACCTTCTCTTCCATCGCCATATTGGGCAATTCTTGTAGGGTTCCAAGACCCATCGCTTCAATTGCTCCTGCGATTGTCTTTATAATTGGCCCCGAAAATGCTCCTGGCAATTTGCCATAAAGCGGAGCCGCAAGAGCGCTAACAATACCCGACACGTTTGCTGCTGGCCTTGATTGTTCGGCTGAGTATCCCGCGTCCCTATATCCTCCGTAAGTATCCCCCAGTGATTGTGTACCAAACATTGTTGGAAGAACCGCCGGAGCCGCTGGCCCCGATAAAGCAGAAACTGCTAAAGCTGTGCCAAGATTCCCAGCCATCTCGCCACCTGTTTCTAACCAAGGATGGTAACCGCCCCAACCGTCCCTTACTTTGTCAATTTCAGATTGTTTAAATTTACGGGTGTTTTCTCCTGATTTTGATAACCACTCACTCCCAAGCAATTCACCTAAATATTGCTGTGCTCCACCAATCCCTTTCTCAGCTTGGAGCACTCCGCTTGTCATCCCACTAAGGATTGACGAAGGAATCGTGGCTGCTTTTGTTAGTATTCCAGCATTCTCTCGCTGGTAACCTTTAAGCATCGAATCGAAGTCAATCTCATCAGGCGGAATCGGATTGTTGTTACTATCCCTAAAGACAATAGCTCCTTCTTTCGCGGCCTTATAAAGATCCACCTGATCCGGAGTTACTGGCTCTCCGTCGATAGAAAAGGAAAATTGATCTAAAGGATTTGCCACGCCTACTTTTTCCTATAGTCATTCCCTAAATTAATGTTTAGTGGTCCTTTTGGAGCCTCTGGCGCATTCGGAGAAAAGCGCCTCGACCCCCCAGGAGAAGACGTAGAATTAGAAGAATTGTTTTCTTTTTCCGAAAAGAATTGATTCATTAATTGTGCATTATCCGAGTATGGCGCTACCATCCCCGATTCAATTAATGCCCGATGAGTTGGATTCTTTTGATCGAGATAAATAAGTTCCCCTGTATCTCGACTCATATAAGGTTCTAACTTCCCTGGTTTGCTTACGTCCCCCTTGGTCCTAGAAATTGCATTCCGCTCTTTCCCGATTTGCAATTGCGCATCTCTGTAAGCTTTTAAATCGTTTTGTTTTTGTTGTTCAATTTGCGCATTTTGTTTTGCCTGTTCTAATGTCATTAGAAATTTATAGGCATTAGTAACTGTTTCAACGTCTCCCGACTGTGCCCCAACTTGGATTAGCTTCTTCGCAAAATCCCCAGGCTCAACATTGTCTTCTGGCAGTAATTGCAAATTTTGAACGGCTTCACGCAATGCCTGATCTTTGCTCATTTGCTCCCTGATCGCTTGAGCCTTTAAGTTCTCAAGCTCGTTTTGAGCTTGAATCCTTTCCATCTCCATCCTGCGCTGTTTAAAGTTTATGTATGGCGGCATAGCTATTACCTAAAAGCGTCAATAAGCGTCTGTATTAAATCAGTCCCCGACTCAACATAGTTCTGATTTGGATCTGTCTTGTCCATTAACCCAAACGGATTAAACGGTGTAATAGAACTACTCGAACTGCTACCACTAGAAGGAATAAGCCCAATCTTTCCGTAAGCATCAGAAGTAAGTCCAGCCATCGAGCTAAGGATGCTCGAAAGCCCACTAAGCGCATTATTCCCGGCGGCTACTGGACTCGCTGCGCTCAGTAATCCCATGACCTGCATTAACCGATTCCAGTTATCATTCCCTACCGCATATTGCCTGTCAGACTCTCCTTTCTGTAATTGCGCTAAACGATTAGCTTCTGCTTGCTGGACTCCTAAATCGGACCCATACTTTGCTAGGTTAAACTGATTGCCCTGGCTCGAATCAGTCTTTGCAATATCAGTCACCCTAGCTGCTTGGTCCGCCCCTAACTGATTGATGAAGTTTCTTGTCTGATCGCCCTCATAACTAGAATTAGTTAGCCCCCGTGACGCCATATACTGATCAAGAGACTTCATCCCTTGTTGCTTCTGCCAGTTGTAAATCGGATCTGCTGTTATATCTTGTGGGATAAAGCTAGAAACAGATTGATAACTAAGATTAGGATTTGCTTTTACTCCTGCTGCTGCCCCAGGGAACAACCCGGAAGTATCAACTGGCTGCTCAACTGGTTGTGGTTGTTGCACTGCCGGATTCTCTACTACTGGATTTGTCGTCGTCGTGGTTGTCACTGCTGGCTTATGCGCCGCTGAGACAACTGTTGGCGTCATCCATCCGTATCTAGTGCCAAATGTCTTATAAAGATTATCCCTTTGCGTGGACGAAGTGTTAGGCGCAATGTACTGAGAAAACCACTTTCCCCCAGGATTCTTTACTTTTGAAACATCAAGCCCGTAGTAGTTAGCCGCCATTATCTTCTACCCTCAATTATCTTCCTTATCTCTTCTGGTTTCGCTCCGTTAGGGATACCCCATAAAGCATCGATTCCAGCTAATGCCGCATCTCTCTGTCCTTCAGAGATATACCCTTTATTAAAAGCGTCTAAGACTCCCCCATAAACAACATTACGCCCACCAAACTTATCTATTAACTCCCTACTGTTTTGCTTAACGTCGCCTTGCCCTACGGTGTTGCTGGCTAATCCCGTAATATTGTCCGCTAGTCTCTTATCCCCCCTTCCTCCAATGTATCCAAGCGCGTTTAACGCTCCGATGTTATTCATGACATCAGGGTTAGAAAGATCCGTTTGGTAATAAAACCGGTCCGCTCCACTGTTTGGATTCCCTTCAATCTTTCCAACATTCTTTAGTTTTGCTCCACCGTCCTTTCCCCAATCAAGACTTGCTCCTGAAGGAAGATTCATTTGGTAATTCTCGTCAATTAGTCCGGCATCTTTTAGAATCTTTCGGTAACTATCCCTGTTCCGTTGTTCTCTGCTTTTACCGGACCAAAAATTAACTCCTGCCATGTCAGCTAATTTCAAAGGAGCCGTGAGCGGATTAGCTAATGACATTGGAATTTCAAACGCATCACTATTTAAAAATTTCCCTACTGGCCCACCAATTGCGTTTCTGGCTCCATAAAGAGGGAAAGCGATAGCATTACCACCCTCGATTAAAGCATCTTGTTGTCGTCCTCCACCTTCTCCCCATGTCTTTATTGCATCATGAATGCCACGCCCTGTGCCGTAAGCTGCTGCTATTGCTAACGCCGGAAGAATTGGAACAGACGACGCGGTTCCTCCTGCGGCTGCCGTTCCTCCTCCAACGTTAGCAGCCGTCGCAGAGGTGCTTGCTCCTGGCAGACCTCCCGCAAGTGCTCCTGCAAGACCTCCTCCAATCCCAAGATTAGCGAGATTATTAAATACAGCACTAGAGCTAGGCCCACGAGGGCCACTCGGACCATTAGATCCATTTAACCCTTCTCTCATTAGCTGCATGACTTGCTCTAGAGTCATGCCAGATTGTTGTAACCGGTCTAAGTTCATCCCTACCTTTTCGGAAAAGGAACATTAACTTGCCAAGAAGGCCCGCTTTGCTGCGTGCTATTTAAATAATCTGGCTTCGAAACAAACTTAGCCAACGTATCAAGTAGTGACATCTGCTGATCATATGCTTGCTTTTGTTGTGGAAGCGCATTCACCGCAAATTGAGCAAATGGTTGATATAGTTTTTGAGCTTGAGTTAGATACTTCATGCTCTCCCCTAATCCTTGTTTAATTTTTCCCGGATCATAAGATGACCCAACTTGATGACTGGAAGAATTAGACGTTGCGTCAAACGCCCCTGAAGCCGCCGCCCCCATGAGCGCATTGTTTACGTTTTGCTGGTTGCTATCTGCGGAGCCGGCGGAAATAAAGGAACCAATGTCCCCAATCGCATCAGATATTAATTTAAGCCAATCCATGATCCCTCTAATATAAATTGTTAACTATCCCACTCGAATCTTTATAAACAAGCTTCCCCGCAGTCGTGCTGTAATAAACCGAACTATTGGGAGCTGCACTATCAGCCATCGACTGCGGGAGAAGCGCCCCCGTAGGATGAAAATAAGTTAGGTATTTAGAAACTTTCTCTACCCATTTTCTAAAGCCAAACGTGCTAACATTCCTTGGCGGATTTACAAACATTATATCACCGTAACGTCTTCTTCCGCGTCGCCAAAGATAATCGGAACATTATCTGTCGCGCTAAATTCGTATTGTCTGGTTCGATAACGACCTGTCCGAAACATCCTAAGAACAATTTCCCTTTCCCCTGAATCCCCAAGGGATAATTCATGTTCGTTGGACTGTCGCTTGTTGTCATCTAACCATCGGATCAAAAGCTTAGGAATCCCCGATGATATACCGTCACCTCTTCTTGCTCGTAATCTTAATTGGTTAGAGATTTTTTCGCGGCTAGTCCCATAATCTACGTGGCCACTTTGTCGATAAAATCTAATCTCGTCTCCATTGTCATTGAAATATCCAGGTGACATCGAGTAAATAGTCGAAGTCTCCTTGTCTCCAACAAGGTGAAGCCCCCAATCTGGAACCCAACAATGGCAATTCCCTAAGAATCTATTGTACTCAAGGTTTGTCGAGTCCCAATGCTTCCACTCACTCCAAGACCCAGGCCCACTATCATTAATTGGTAAGCTATAGACCAAGGTCCTATTTTCTGTAGGGAAGGACCAAATAATTAACTGAACACCGTCAATCTTAACTGAATTTCCTGTCGCATCTGAGACAGAAGAAAAACCAGAAATCTCCTTATCGTAAGGAGAAGATATTTTTTGCATCCTACCATTGGTCCATTTAACGAAATGTCTCTTATCGCTTAACCAATAAATAGAACTGTCAACTATGACTGGAGAGTATGCCGCTGAACATCCACTCTCAATAAATCCTCCGGCTCCACGACTAAACGGAGTTACTCCGTCGTTTTCCCATATCTCTGTCGTTGATTGCCCGATTAAGTAAATCTCTCGATTAAGAACGGCTACTGCTAAGATATAATCAGAGTTTCCCGCCGCCGAAAAATAACTGCTCCACCCACCAGCGGCTAACGTATCATTGACCGGCGAATACATTATCTGATTGCGAAGCGCTGTAGTCGCTGTGCTTAAATTGTTAGCCAGTAAATAACCATCGATAAAAGCTAAATGACTAACCAATGTTGGAACACCAGATGTTGTTAAAGCAGCAGTTGATGCTGATCCATCTGTGTAAATAATATTTCCTCCATTTGCTAAGAAAGCATAGGAAGCAAAGGCAGCATTCCATCCAAACGCGCAACTTACCGCTGCATTTGTTGCTAGAGTAGCTGAAGTTAAGTTGCTTACTGAAACAGACCCATAAGTGTAGGTAATTTTAAAAGTCTTACCGTTACAAACTGCAAGGACACAATTCTTTTGCGGCCACCAAAAAAGACCATTTATCGGATGTGTTCCAACCTCTCCTAATTGCGTAAAGATAGAAAGACCGGGACGCTTCCTCGAATAACCCAACTCGTCGGTATATCCATCAACCAATAAAGATGTCTGATCGGTTAGCTCAACGCCATCGACGTTACGATAAACTGGACTAAATAAAGGAACCTTAACCGTCGGCATTCTTCTTGGTTAACTCCTCATCAACCTCTTTAACTAATTGAATAAATTTAGGGGCTTTCTCGGAAAAATCAGGCGAAGTTATGGGGATGTCAAACTTAACCTTCGACAACACATCCATTAAAAAGAGTAAAGTTTCTTTGGTCATTTTTTGTCACCAATTCCTAAACATTACATCGGTTCCACTTGTTCCAATTGTTACAATACCAGCCAGTTGCAGTTGCGCGATTAAAAGATACAATGTCCGCTGAGTAAATAAATCGGTAGCCACTCCATCCCATAATTCTTGTAAATCCCATCCGCCCCCTGGTCCTCCCGGAATGGCTTCAATTGGAGCTGGATCTTGTTTCTGCCTAAAATCAGCATAGTGTGCCCCAGTCAATGCATTAATTGTGTTTGCGTAAATAGT
>LAHQ01000789.1_pt1 | contig 17710 bp, 28 predicted proteins | sample 329661 | NCBI WGS metagenome assembly LAHQ01 (sample SAMN03275700, study PRJNA271635) | activated sludge metagenome | isolation source: sample C-2 Sludge from acidogenic chamber (second chamber) of Anaerobic... | reverse complement strand
GAGGATGCGGCGTGGCTGTAAAACAGCCAGGAACAGCCAAAGGTTGCCCCCACGGGCGCGGGGAGTAAAGGGGCGACCTGATAAACAGGTGGTAACAGGTGAGCGTCGCCCCCACGGGCGCGGGGAGTAAAGTTTTGGCGGCCATGCTAACTCCATGATGCCAACATGCGCCCCACGGGCGCGGGGCATGCGGCCATTTTACTACCCTTTATATGGCGCGGGGTGTAGGCCCTTCCCCCAACTGCTACTTGACAAACTCTATACACTGTGGTACAATACGGGTGTACCTAAACAACCGGACCGCAATAGTTGGGCCAGCGGCAACCCCGCCAAGAGTGACCGCCGGCCCGAAGGTGGAACGATGGACAGTGTAGCACAGACCCGACCCGAAAGCAAGCCCCCTTATGCGCGGTGCGACCTGTGCGGGCGCAACCCACGGTACATGAACAACTGCCCCTTTGCGGGCGACCCCGACGGCGGCCGGACTTGCACGGCCGCTTTCCCCCGCCCCCTCCGCCCGGCGCATGACCCGAGCGGCGGCCGCGATTGGCAGAACGCACGCAAGGCGGCCGGCCTGCCGCAGAACCGGCGGGGGGTGTAGGATGGCCGGGTATCTTTCCCCCGAGGCGGCAAAGGCGCAAGAGGACGGCCGGTCAAGGCGGCGGGTGCAACGTTCCGATTGGGCCGACGGGCCCCGGCTCGAGGGGGACCGCGTTATTGTCCCCAGCGGGCGGTACTCGCCCCGAGCGGCCGCGGCCTGGCGAGCGGCCGGCTTTACCTTTGTCCCCTGTGATTGGTGCCCGGCCTGGCAACGGGATACCCGCCGGCCGGCGGCAAACGGGCGGACCTACAGCCCCGCGGCGTGGCTGGCGGCGGCGATCCGGCAGTATCGGCAACTATGGCCCGATTGGGCCGGACCTGGCGAGTAAAGAGCGCGGGCCGGCCTGGGCGACCCGGGCCGGCCCCTTCCCCAGCGGAGGGTACTACGATGGCAAAGCAAAGCACGGCGGAGCGGACCATTGGCGCCCTGGTGTGGGCGATCGGGCAACTTGAGGCGGCGGGGGCGGATACCTGGGGCCCCGAGGTGGAGCGGTCCCTAAACGATGCGCGGGATACACTGGCGGCGGCCCTGGGGTACTCCCCGGAATTCTACCCCCTGGGCCCTGGCCAGGCGGCGGAGGTGTAGCATGGTAGAGAACTTGACCCCAGCGCAACGGGATACCTTGCAACTGTGGGCGGAGCGGACCGAACCGGGGCGGTACTACTACCCTAACGAAGTTTTTCCCGAGCGCAACAATACGGATAACGCCCGGCGGCGGACCATGACGGGCCTTGCCGGACAAGGTGTAATCAAGGCGGACGCCCAAGGCCGGCTTTCCGGCGGCAACCCCTTTGCGGACCTGGCCATTGCGGAGGCCTCGCCGGCGGCCCCCGAACCATGGGACGAAACCCCGCCCCCTCCGCCTTTGGCGGAGGCCCGCAATCGCCCGGCGCAATGCCCACCGCCCCGGCCCGCGCCCCCACCGGCTCCGCATTGGACCCCGCCCCGGCCGGCCGGACTCGCCGGCGAGCTGGGCGCCCCCAGCCTGGGGGCGATCCTGCGGGCCCTGGCGGAGCCCGCGGACCGGCAAGCGGTCAAATGGCGGACCATTGACCGCGGCAAAGGACTTGAGGCCCCGTACCTGCCAGTGGACTATATCAAGGCGCGGCTTTGCGCGGCCGGCCCCTGGGCCTGGGAGATCCTGGCGCGATGGATCGAGGACCCCGAGGCCGGCGGGGGCGGCAAGCGCACGGCCATGGTACACGGCCGCTTGACCCTACTGGGCAGCGATCGGCAAGCGGCATTTGACGGCCTGGGAGGCGCCCCCCTGGGGGATCGGCCGGCCGACGATACATGGCAGGCGGCGGCCGCGTATGCCCTCAAGAACGCGGCCGGTTGTGTGACCGGCCTGGACCTGGCGGACCTGGCCCCCCGGCGGCAAAACGGCGGGCGGTGATCGAACGCGGGCCGGCCGGTGATCCTGGGCCGGCCGGCCCCTACAGCGGAGGCACACATGCGCGTTATGGCGAAAGAGGCAACCGAACCCCTGTACAAGAGCCTGCTACAGGAACGGCGCATAGCGGCCGGCCTGAGCGGCCGGGCCCTGGCCAGGCGGGCCGGCGTGTCAATCGGTACCGTCAACATGGCGGAGCGGCGGGCGCGGGGTGTCTACCTGCAATCGGCCGCTAAGATAGCGGCGGCCCTGGGCGCCCCCCTGGCGGCCCTCTTTGAACCGGCGGAGGTGTAAGCATGGACCCCGTAACCTGGCACTTGCGGTACAACTTCTTCCCCCCACTTGACCCCGCCCTTGTCCCTTGCGCCCAAGCGGCCCTTGACGCGGCGGAGGCCGTCGACCTGCAGGCGGCTATACCCATGCCGGCCGGGTACCCTGGGCCGGCGACCCGGACCGCGGCGGAGGTGATAGCGGCCCTGCGCCTAGAGGACCTAGTTACCGGCGAGCCCTCGCCGGCGGAGCGGCCCGAGTTTCCCACCTATACCGGATGGGACGGGCAAGAGCATGCGGAGTTTTGACCATGGGCAACCATGAGGACCTGGCGCAACGGGCATGGCTGGGCTGGGCCTGTGCCAAGAGCCCCCCAAGTGACAAAGACCTGCAGGCGGCTTTATTGCACTACCGTAAGAAATACGGCCGGCCCTGCGAGCTGATAGCGATGCATGAGCGCGACGGCTTGACCCCGCCGGCCGGTTGTGAGCTGGTGGGGTGGGCGACGGTCCCCGCCGGCGCCCTGTACCTGGCCCTTGACGGCCCCGGAATAGGGTATCAGAATGGCAATTCTGGTAACCCAAGCGGAGGACCCCATGCAAGAGAATAGCGCGGCCCTGGCGGTGGGCAATCGGCCGGCCGGCGAGCTGGCCCGGGCGGACCTGCCCATGGATCGCAACCCCGCGGCGGTGTACCTGGCGCGATTGGCGGCCGGCCCGGGCAGGGACACACAACGGCGGGCCCTGGACACCATGGCCGGGATGATAAGCGGCGGCAAGCATGACGCCCTATCCTGCCCATGGTGGGCCCTGAACTATCAGCATACCGCGGCGATCCGGGCGGAGCTGGCGGCCCGTTATGCCCCGGCAACGGCGAACCGGCATTTATCCGCCTTGCGCGGGGTACTCAAAGAGGCCTGGCAACTTGGCTTGATTCCAGACGCTGAGGTATACCGCAAGGCCGCGGCCTTGCCGGTGATCCGGGGGCAAACCCTACCGGCTGGGCGGGCCCTCGCCGGCGGGGAGATAACCGCCCTGGTGGGGGCATGCGCGGCGGACCCCTCGCCGGCCGGCCCCCGCGATGCGGCCATGATCGGCGCCATGTACGGGGGAGGCCTCCGCCGGGCGGAGCTGGCCGGCCTCGCCCTGGGCGATTGGGACCCCGAGGCCTCCGCCCTGGTGATCCGGGCGGGCAAGGGACACAAGGACCGCATGGCCTACCTGCCCACCGGCGCGGCCGCGGCCCTGGCGGATTGGCTGGCCCTGCGGGGGGCGGACCCGGGCCCCCTCTTTTGCCCCGTCAACAAAGCGGGCCGGCTGGCCCTGGGCGAGCGCCTGAGCCCACAGGCGGTGTACGGCATGCTCCGCCGGCGGGGGCGGCAAGCCGGCGTCAAGGACTTTTCGCCCCATGACCTGCGGCGGACATTCTGTAGCGACCTGCTAGACCGGGGGGCGGACATTGCCGTGGTTGCACGCATGGCCGGCCATAGCTCGCCCACCACGACGGCGCGGTATGATCGGCGGAGCGATGCGGCAAAGCGCCAGGCGGCGGACCTGCTACACGTCCCCTACCACGGCCGGCCGGACCTGTGGGGCGGCGGTGAGGATTGATTGTAGAGCCCTACGAGGCCCCTGTAGGCGGCCCCAAGGGGTAACAGTACCCCCCGGTGGGGGCGATCGGCGGAGGTGAGCATGGGCGGTGGTATCCGGCTCCCCGAGTGTACCGTATCCTGGGCGGACCTGGGGCGGCGGACTGTGGCAACGGTCCGCACCTTCCCCGGCGGGGAGATCCTGGGCGAGGCCTCCGACCCGGACCGCGATACAGCGATCGGTAAGGCGATCCGGGCGGCCGGCCGGCGAGCTGCAGGCAGCGGGGATCCGCGCAAGGGCGACGGCGGGCCGCCGCGATAGCGGGGAATAATTGCATCTTGTGTCGATTGGCGACATGCTGTATAATAGGGAGTGAAAGTAAGACAAAAACAAAGGACCCCGTTTGAGCTTTGGCCGGCTCGAGGTCCTTTGGCCCCCGGACGGGGGTATATACTGATAGAAGTATAGCAGAAGTGTACACGCTTGTCAACACCCCGTCCAGGGAATAGCCCGCGAGCCGGCCAAGCTCGCGGGCCTCTTTTTGGGGTGTAGCGGTGACACCTATTGACAAATCGCTCAAGTGTGTTATAATCAAGTCAGACCTCGCGCACTACTGGAGATGCACCATGCGCGAGGTCGACCCGGAACGGCGGCAACCCGGCCGCCAGTCCAAGGAGGAAAGGCCCCGGCCTCATGGCCGGCGGCGGTCCTTGGACTGGCGGCTTTTTTGTTACCTGGGAGGTGTGGCGATGGAGAACTTGACGCGCATGGGCATTGCACTTGACCGGGCGACCCGGGCCCGGCTTGAGGACCTGGCCCGGCGGTCCGGGCGGAGCATGAGCGCGGTGATCCGGGCCATCATAGAAGCGGCGGACCTGCCCCCCGAGCCCCCCGCAGCGGTGGGGACCTGGTGGGCCTCGAGTGCGGCCGGCGAGCTGCAGGCGGAACAGGTGTAGCCTACCCTGCCCCCGGCGGACCAGGATCGGACAGCGGCAACCCATAGCATAGCCGGCGGCAGCCGGCCAAAGGCGGAAATATGGCGATCCACAATGACAGTATCTGGTGGGCGGCAGCAACGATATTTGAAGCACTATACCCCCGCCTAGCCTCCCTAGAGGGGCCCACAGAGGACTTGTACAATGCGGCGACCCTATGCCTCGAAGCAGAGGCCATGAGCGATGCAGAGATCGACGCAATGGCAAGAGCATGGTTGGCTGAAATAGTGACTAGCCCGCGGCCCCGGGGCGATAGTGGGGGCAGAGTTTTTTCGTGGCCCGCCCTGCAATGGGGGGCGGCATAGCGGCCGGCGGACAGCCGGCGGAGGTGTAGCATGGTGAAATCGGACGGTAGGAACGCGGCGGCCCCGGGAGGCGACCGGGGCAGCGGCGGGGACGCAAAACAACTGGACTGGCCCCATTATAGCATGGGGCGTGTACAACGTCAAGCCCCCGCGGTAGCACTCCCCTGGGCCGGCCGGCGAGCGGCGGACCTGTGCGATTGCGCCCAAGCGATCCTTGACGGCGCCCGGCTGGGCCCCCTCGAGCGGGCGGTGATCGGCCGGCTCCGCCGGCGCCTGGCGCGGGCGGTACCCCCACCCCCGGCCTACAGCGCCCCCGAGGCCTCCGGTGGGCCGGCGAGCTGGGCGGCAACGGACGCGGCCCGGGCGGTGGTATTCGAGCTGGCGGCGGCCGGCCTGGTGACCGCGGACGCCCCCGCAACCCGCCAGGCGGTAGGGGCGGCCCTACAGGTGACCGCGGACGCGGCATACCTGAATTGGGCGGACAGCGCGGCCCTAGCGGAGCTGGGCGGCCGGGAGGTGGGCCAGTGAGCGCAAGCGTCTTTGTGGGCAAAGCGCAGATTGACCCGACCAAGTTACAGGAAAACCTTGACGCGGGCCTGCCCCCCGACCTGGCCAGGGAAAGGGCCCGCACGGATTACACACCGGACGGCGACCCGGCGCCCACCATGCTTGACGCGGCCCTCGAGTACCTGGCCCGCGGCTGGGCGCCCATCCCCATCGAACCGGGCGACAAGGCCCCGGTTATCACCAACCGGGCCACGGGCGCCCGGCTCGCCTGGAAAAGCTACGAGCAAACTCCCCCCCCTGCGGCCCTGGTAAAATCCTGGTGGGGAAAACAGTACCCCGCGGCTGGCCTGGGCATTGTAACGGCCGGCTCGGGCCTCCTGGTACTAGACGTTGACCCCCGGCATGGTGGGGACAAGACCCTGGCGGACCTCCTGGCGGAGCATGGCCCCCTGCCCCGAACCCCCCAGGTAGCAACCGGCGGCGGCGGCTGGCATTACTATTTCAAGCGGCCGGCCGGCGAGGTGCGAAACCCGAATATCGGTGACGGCCTGGAGGTCAAGGCCATGCTCCTGGCGCCCCCCACCATACACCCCAGCGGCAACCCCTACAGGTGGGCGGTAAGCCCGGATGATTGCCCCCTGGCGGAGCCCCCCGCTTGGCTCATGGCGGTGGTGATCCCGCAAGAGCGGCCGGCCCCTCCGCCGGCGGCCCCGGACCTGGCTCCCCCGCCCTACACGCCCCCGGCCGGTGGCAACGGGCATGGCGACCCCTACGCGGCGGCAACCTTCCAAAAGGTTATCGCGGAGCTACGGGCGACCCCCGAGGGGGACCGAAATAACGCCCTGTACCGGGCCGGCCGGCGACTCAAGGAATTTATCACGGTCGGCCGGATGGATCGGGCGGAGGTGGAAAGAGAACTCGAGGCGGCGGCCCGGGCCATTGGCCTTGACCGGGATACCGGGGGCGAGCGCGGCATGTTTGCCACCATGTACAGCGCCTTGGACGGTCCGCCGGTTGAGCCATGCTGGGACCACATGCCCCCGACAGCGGCCGGCGGTACCCCCTCGCCGGCGGCAAGATCGACCCCCGCGGCCGCGCAAGCGGCCCTTGACCCCCTCGCCCCGGACCTGGCGGCCGGCCTAAATGCCTTGAACTGTACAGAGCCTGGTAACGGGGAGGCCATGGCCCTCCTGTATGGCGATCGGCTCCGCTATGACCATACGGCCGGCCGGTGGTTGGCCTGGGATGGGGTGCGGTGGGCTCCGGACCGCAACGGGGAGGCCCTACGCCTGGCCCTGCTAACTGTCCGGCAACGTCGCGTAGCAAGCGCACAGGAAAAGGACCCGGACAAGTCAAAGGCGCTGGGCAAATGGGCCCTGGCCAGTGAAAGCGCCTACCATATCAAAGCGGCCATGGGCATGGCGGCCATAACGGCGCCTATCTTTGCCACGGCGGAGCAATTCGACAACAACCCATGGCTCCTGGGGTGTAACAACGGGGTACTTGACCTGCGCACCGGCGAGTTACACCCCGGCCGGCCGGACCTGGCCTTGACTCTCAGCACGGGCATAGAATATGACCCCGGCGCCGATTGCCCCCGGTGGTTGCAGTTTCTGCAAGAGGTTTTCAAGGGCGACGGCGAGCTGATAGCCTTTATCCGGCGGGCGATCGGCTACACCTTGACCGGCCATGTATCTGAGCAATGTCTTTTCCTGTGCTATGGTTCGGGGGCAAACGGCAAGAGCGTTTTTCTAACGGCCCTGCGCATGCTCCTGGGCGAGTATGCCCACAATACCGACTTTGGGACCTTCCTAGACTCTCGCCCCCAAGGTGGGGGGGCGGCCTCGCCGGACCTGGCGGCCCTGCATGGCGGCCGGCTGGTAACGGCCTCCGAGGTCAAAGAGGACCGGCGCCTAAACGAGGCCCGCATAAAGAGCTTGACCGGCGGGGACCCGGTGACCGCCCGGCCGCTATACGGCCGGCCATTTACCTTTGTCCCCGCGTTCAAGCTGTGGTTGGCCGTCAATCACAGACCCGTAATCAAAGAAACTGGCAATGCCATTTGGCGCCGTGTACGGCTCATTCCGTTTACAGCGTACTTCCCCCCTGAGATTGCGGACCCGGACCTACCCGCCAAACTGCAGGCGGAGGCCCCCGGGATCCTGGCATGGGCGGTTGCCGGCTGTACCGGCTGGGCGCATGCCGGCCTGCCCCTACCGGCGGCGGTACAGGCGGCAACGGCGGAGTACCAGGCGGAGCAAGACACGGCCGGCCGTTTTGTGGCGGAGTGCTGTAACGAAGGGGGCAACCTGCAGGCGGTACCCGGCGAGCTGTACCGGGCCTATAAAAGCTGGTGTGAGGGTAACGGCGAGGCCCCTTTGACGGCAACCGCCTTTGGGCGATACATTGGCGAGCGGTTTAGTTACGTTGGCAAGGGCAGAGGCAAACGGTACATTGGCCTCGAGCTGGCCCCGTAACCTGCCAGGAAAATGCAACGGTTGCAACGGTTTACACGGTTTTACAGAAACTTTCCCATGAGATATTCCCATGGGGACTTTATAGAAAATGGCTGCAACTATTGCAACCGATGCAAGACGCGCCCCAAGGGGGGGCGGCCCGCAATCGCCCTCCCCTAGCGGCCGGCGGAGATCCGGCCCCGAGGCCTAGCAATGGTAGCAGGCGGCAAGGTAATCAGGCGCAACAAACCCCCCGCAGCCCCTGGCCCGGCGCCCCAGCGGCCGGCCGGTTGCGGAGCGGTGGGGGTACTCCTGGCCTACCTGCATGCCCTCGAGGCCTGGGCCGGCCGGGCGGAGCGATACATAGCGGCCCGCGATCGGGGCGAGCTGGGGGTACAACTGGCCCTGGGCGCGGGCGATTGCGCCCCCGCCGCAGGCGGGGAGGGGTGAGCATGGGCCGAACTGCAAAGTTTACACTACTGCCAAAATACCCCCTTGATATGGGGGATAACGAACTAAGCGCGGCCCTCGCCGGCCGGCCCAATTCTGAGGTAATCCGGGCCCTGCTTATGGCGGAGGTGACCGCGATCCGGGCCGGCGCCAGGCGGGAAGAAAGGACCATGCGCGGCCTGTGGTATAGCCTGGTAAAGCCGAGCCTATCCCGGGCCGGCCTGCTAAACAAAAAGACCGCCGGCGACAAAGACACGCCATGGGATGATTTACTATCAAAGTACCTGGCGGAGCTGGTACGGGCCGGTGAAACGTCTTATAACGAGCTGGCCATTGTGGACGGCTCAAGGCAGCGCCGGCCGGCCGGCGAGGTTGCCGCCGCGGTTGCCCATGTAGAGCTGGTGGGCCCCCACTACCCATGGGTGATCCTGTTTACCGAAAAAGATACAATCTGGCCCGTACTCCGCAACCTGGCCATGCTATATGGTGTAAGCGCCATAAGCGGCGGCGGGCAACCGTCCAACGCTTGCACGGATAACACGGTCAAGGCGATTCTGCAGGCGGACGGTTACCGCGGTGAGCTGGTGGTATTGACCTTGACCGATTTTGACCCGGCCGGTTACAGCATAGCCCGGGCCCAAGTGACCCAAGTGCAAGAGGCGGCCGGCGGCGACCCCGTACACCATGAGCGGCTGGGCCTCGAGCCCGGCCAATTGACCGCGGCGGAGCTGGCGGCAAATGTCTACACGCCAAAGGACAAGGGCCTTGAGTTATGGCTTGAGGAAACAGGGGGGATTGACGGCCGGCCCCTGGGCCTCGAGCTTGACGCCCTGCCCCTGTCCCGGTTGCGGCGTATGTTTGCAGAGGGAATAGAGCGGTACATTGACCTGGCCCCCCGCATGGCCGACTTGCGGGCGGCCCTGCCTGAGCTTGTCGCCTGGGAGGTCCTGGGCCCCGAAATCGAACGGCGGCTTACAACCGCCCTGGCGGCCGTCAAGGGTAACGGCCTAGCGGAGCGGATAGCGCGGCAAGAACTCGCCCCGGGCCTACTGCAAGCATGCGCGGCGGCCGGCTGGGATAGAATCGACCCCCTGTATGATCGGTTTGACGGCCGGCCCCTCTTTGACTGTATAGAGGACCTGCGAGCGGCCATGCGCCTGGCCCTCGCCGGCGGAGGTGAGCATGGGCGACAGGATGATTGACCCCCTCGCCGGCGGCCGCGGCCTCCTGGCGGCGGTGATCCTGGCGGCCGTCAAGGATGCGCGGGCCGGCCGGCCGTGTAACGGCGGTTGCAACGGCGAGGCCCACGTTTGCCGGGCGGCGGCCCTGGCATGGTTGCGCGGCCCGACCTGTGCGCAGTACCTGGCGGCCCTGGACTTGGACCCGGCGGAGCTGCAACCCGCCCTTGTCGCCCATGCGGAGCGGCGGGCCTCGCCGGCGGAGATCCGGCCGGCCGTGCAACTGGGCCTGTGGGCCTGGGCCGGTGGGCCTCGCCGGCCGGTGGGGGTGCGGGGGACGGCCTAAGCGGTACGGCGGCGGATTTGTCTAAATAGTATACTTTTCGCCCCGGGAGGGGCAAAAACGCGGCTATATTTACCGCGATTCCAGCCCTATATTATGTGGTGTGGATAAATGGCGCGGACGGTGAAAATGGGCGGTTGTGGCTCGGGGAATCACAAATACGACAAGCGGCCCCTGGTGAGCGAGTGCAACAGCGTATGGATCGGGCAAGTGCGGGCCTGGTGTAAAGAACATGGGCGGCCCCTGGCGGAGATTGCCACATGGGGCATGACCGCAACATGGCGTAGCACGGGCCGGGCCTACACATGCGCAATCCGCATAGTGACCGGCCCCACCGGGCGGTACGGCGGCCGGCGGTACTACCTGGCCTGCCCGGTGTGTGGCCGGCGAGCGCTGGGCCTGTACCTGCCCGGGAACGCGGCGGAGGGGCAGCCCTACGCTTGCCGGCGATGCTGGCGCCTGGTGTACCCGACCCAACAGCGGCGGCAGACGCGCATGGACCGGCTCATGGCCTCCGCCCTGGTGGGCGACGACGGTATACCGGACATGCGGGCGGCCATGCGGTGTGTGGATACCAGGCGGCTAACGGCCGGCCTTTTCGGCTACAGCGCCTGGGCGGACAAGTACCGGAACGTTTTTGACGGCGGGAGGTAAAGACATGGGTAGCAGGCGGTATGCCCCCACCGGGGGCGAGCTGGGCGAGCAAGAGGCGGCGGTATTGACCCGGCTCCTGCAGGGACAGGCGCCGGCGGAGATCGAGGCGGCCATGGGCCTTGACCCGGGGACGGTAGACACCATGCGAGGCAAAGGCGCCTTTCAAGCGGCTTTGACCCGCCGGCGAGCTGGGGCGGAGCTGGCCCGCAAGGACCGATTGGCGGCCCTCGCCGGTAGGGCCCTGGGCGCCCTGGAAAAGGCCCTTGACGCGGAGGACCTCGACCCCAAGCTTGCCTTGGCAGTACTGCAACTGGCGGAGAAGTTGCCGCCGGCGGTGTACCCCGGGGATGGCCAGGGGACCCTTGAGGACATGGAACACAACGCGGCCCGGGATAGAATCATCATTTAGGCCCCTCCGCCTATCGGCGGCGGCCTGCAATCGCCCTGGCGGGGGCGGACTTGCGCCCGGCGTCAAGTACCTGGCGGGCGGGATCCTGGCCATTACATCCGGCCCCCTCGCCGGTGAAATCGAAAGCGGGATGATTTACAGCCGGCCGGGCCCATGCGCAAGGCGAGACATTTACCAACCCCATGCTACCAACCGGCGGAGCGGGGTACTTGCAATTGCGCGGCCTATCTGATATAATGGACTTGTGCTAACACAAGTAGGAGCGAACATGGCGCAAGACTTTTACACTACTGCGGAGCTGGTGAAAGCGGCCCGCAAGCGGGGCATCATCCTAACCCGGGAGCGCATAAGACAGTTATGCGAGGTCGGAACGATCCGGGCAAGCAAGCCGGGGCGGGATTGGCTTATTGAGGCCGGCGAGGCGGAGCGGTGGTTGCAAGAGCGGCAAGATAACCGGGAATAGGAACATGGGGCGACCGGCGCCCCTTCTCTTTCCCCTGTGGTTTGTGTAAGCACAAGCGGAGGCGACCATGGGCAGCATCATAGCGGAGCTGGGCAAGATCGAGCGGGCGGCGGGCCAGGTGCAACGGGCCTTGACCCTGGCGGCCGGCGCCCTTGTCGATGCGCGGGCCTTTGCGGCCGGCCGGCTGGGGGAGGGGGCGGCGGTGTATGACCTGCTAACCGACCTTGACGCGGCCATAGCGGAGCTGCGGGCCCTGGGCCTCGAGGTGTAGCCGTGCGTATCATAACGATTGCGAACCAAAAGGGGGGGGTAGCAAAAACCACGACGGCGGTAACCCTGGCCCATGCCCTGGCCCTCAAGGGGTACAATACCCTACTAGTGGACTGTGACCCCCAAGGGCAAGCGGCGGTTGCCCTGGGCCTGGCGGCCGGCCCGGGCCTGTACCGGCTCCTGATAGATCGGCAGCCCCTGGCGGCGGTTGCACAGGATAGCGGCCGGCCTCGCCTGACGGTGATCCCGGGGGAGAAGGTGTCAAGCGGCCGGGTGCAAATGATCATGCAAGGGGAACGCTGGCCCCTTGATACCCTGGGCCGGGCCCTCCGCCCCCAGCGCGGCGAGGCCTCGCCCTGTGAGCTGGTGGTGATCGACACGGCGCCGTCAATCGGCGGCCTGCAAGAAATGGCGATTTGGGCGGCGGACCTGGTGATTGTACCTTGCGCGGCAACCTTCCTGGCCAGTGAGGGGGCGGGCCAAATGGCGGAAACATTGCAAGACCTGAGCGCGGCCGGCTGGCCCGGCCGGCTCCTGGGGGTACTCCCCACCTTTTACGACGAAACAACGAAAGAGAGTAAGGCGACCCTGGCGGACCTGCAGGATAGCATGGGCCGGCCGGTGATCCTGGCCCCCGTCCACAGGGCAACGATCCTGGCGGATAGCGCGGGCCAGGGAAAGACCATTTGGGAAGTTGACCCCCACGGGCGAGCGGCAAAGGAATACGCGGCCCTGGTATGGAACGTGCTAAAGGTGGTGGGCAATGGGCGAGCGGCGTAAACTCAAGGATGTACGGCCCGGCGGACTGGGGTACCTGAACAGCCCGCCCCCGGAGCCCGGGCAGCGGGCCCGAACATGGGAGCAAGCGCAACGGGCGGCCGGCCGGGTGACAACCTACCGGGGTATTCCCCTCGAGGTGCAAACGGCCGTCAAGGACCTGGCGGCGGCCCTGCATGTGCCTGTGGGCGAGCTGGCCGGCGCCTTACTCGCCTTTGCCCTGGGGGAATACGAGGCCGGCCGGCTGGAGATCGAGGCCCAAGAGCCCGCCAGGAAACAGGTTACCCGGCTGGGCCGGCCGGCGGAGGGGTAAACGGCCTGCCGCTTACAGGTGTAAGCGGACGCTGTAAGCGGCGGTAAGCGGCAGTAAGCGGCGGTAAGCGGCATAGAAAAGGGCGCCCGTCAAGGGCGATCGAACTAGAGGCGATTTGGGGCCCCTTTTCCGGGCCCCGGGGGTAACAGTACCCCGGACAGAACTTTGACATTATAGAGCGCGGGCCGGCCTGCTTGGAACAGACCGACCCGCTAACCTGCCCGGCGAGAGGACCGCCAGGGGAGGCCTAACCCCCATGTTACCCTATCCTGGGCACATGGTCAAGCGGCCCCTCGCCGGATTTATCGGCGGCGGGCCGTTTTGTGTTTCAAGCGGCCCCTATCCCCCGGCCGGCCGCGGGCGATCCGGGCCGGCGGGGGCGGAGGGTAACATGGCCAAAGTTGCCTTTGTGGTTTTCTTTCTCCTGGGCCTGGTACTCCTGTACTGTACAGTCCTGGCGGAGCGGGCCATGATAGCGGCCGGCGTATGCCCCTAGCGGCGGAGGTGCAACATGGTTGAGCTGGCGACTTTGCGGCGGTATGATGCGAGCTGGCAGGGGGATTGCGTGCCCCTGAGCGATTCAGAACTAACCGCGGTATGCTCCTGGTGTGGGCGCAAGCTGTATGACCCGGCCCGGGCATGGATCGGGGAGGACCGGACCGGGCAGGTTGTGGGCCTGTACTGCGCAAGGTGCCTGCCCCCGGCGGCGAGCTGGGCGCCGGCGCCCCGCCGCTTGCGGCGGTGGTGGGCCGGCCTGGGGCATGACCTGGGCGCCCCCCTGGTGGGGGCGGTGATTGCCTCGCCCCTGGGCCTGCTTTTGCTATGGGCCACGCTGCGGCTTGAGGCCCACATGCGGGCGACCCTGGGCCCGGCGGCCTTTACTGAGGACCCGCTATACAACCTGCGAGCGTTCGCCCTGGCCCTGCCTGTGGCGATCCTGGTACTCCTGGCCATATGCGCGGCGGGCGCCCTGCGGGCCCGGCGGAGGGGGTGACCATGCGGAGCGGTACGGCTTTGGCGGCGATCCTGGCGCTTTGCCTTGTGGCCGGCCTCGCCGGTTACGCCCTGGCCCGGGTGTGGGCGGCGGACCCCATGCGGGCGGTAGAGGCGGAGGCGGCCGCGGCCTGGGCGGCGGCTTGGCTCCCCTACCGGGTGTGTTTGACCCTGGCGGCCGGCCTCCTGGGCCTGGGCGCCCTGGGCGCGGCGGCAATCGTTTTGTACCGCTGGGCGGATAACCGGGGGAGGTCCTTTTACCCGGACGCCCACGGCGTCATGCCGGCGGTGATCCTACGCCCCGGGGAGGTCCTGGCGGACCTGGGCGCCCTGCCCGGCCCCCTCGAGCTGCAGGCGGCCGGCCCCACCTTCCCCACCATAGCGGCGGGCGACCTGCTCCGGTTGCAGGCGGCGGCCCTGCAGGGGGCGGCTTTGACCCGGACCATGCGGGCCTGGGCGAGCAGGGAGGTGGGGACCCGGGAGGCCTCGCAACCGGCGCCCTGGGCCATGCCGGCCGGCGAGCGGGCGGCGGAGTACCCGCCGGTAGAGGTCTTGACCGGCGACCCGGCCCATGTGTACCGGCTCCTGGCGAGCGGGGAGGGGGACCATGGCGCGTGACGACGGCGGCGGGGGCGGCGGTTGCGGCTGGGCGGTCCTGGCCCTCTTTCCCATCCTGGCCATGGTGGGGCTGGGCGCGGCAACCGGGCAATTGCCGGGTGTGGGCCGGCCGGCGGAGATCCCCCCGGCGGAGATCCTGGCGGAGGGGGCGACCTGGCCCACGACGGCCCCGGCGCCGGCCCCCTCGCCCTGGCCCACGGCGGCCCCGCCAGTGGAGTACCGGCCGGCGGAGGCGGTGCCCACCATGGCCCCGGTGTACCCGGTGTACCGGCCGGCCGCGGGCGACGGGGGGACCGCGCAAAGCGCGGTAGTACAATCGCCCTGGGCGGAGGCCTCCCCGGCGCCCCCCTCCCCGGCATGGCAAGCCCTCGGGTGGGCCCTCGTCGGCGTGGTGGGGATCGGCGGGCCGGCCGGCCTCGGGGCGATCCTGTACCGGCATGTGGTAGTAACACGGGCGATCCGGGCGGCGGCGATCGGGGCGGAGCGGCCGGCCTCCGCACCCCTCGCCCCGGACCTGGCCCCGGCGGACCCCTCGCCGGCGGCGGACGGCGCAACCGTCCCCATCGGGGAGTACCTGGCCCAAGAGGTGTAGCATGGGAACTTTGCCCCTTGACCGGGCGGACATTGACCGCTTGACAGAGCTGGTACTATCCGGCTTGACCGGCCTGGGCCACGCCCACCGGCGCCAGGATGGGGGCATGCAAGCGGTGACTCTCAAGCGGCGGCTGGTGACAGAATCTGGCGCCCTGCTTTTACTCGAGGTGGACACCGAACGCTTGCCCAAGGGGGTAAACGCGGCGGACCTGGTGAGCGGCCGGACCTTGCACCATTTGAGCGCGGTTTGTCACTATCCCGTCAAGGCGCTGAACACAACCGGGGTAACCCTGGCCCTCATGTTGGATCCCGCGGCCGGCCGGGTGACCCTGCCCCGGGCGGTTGACCTGGCGTCGGCCCTGCAGAGCTGGCCCGGCCGGCCGTACATGTTCCCCCTCGGGGCGAGCGCAACCGGCCCGGTGTGGGAGGCCCTACGCGGTCACTATCTGGCGGCCGGCGAGACGGGCAGCGGCAAAACGACATGGGTACTCGCAACCTGCCTGGCCCTGGCCCGCACGACGGCGCCGGCGGCCCTGCGCATGGTGGTGATCGACCCCAAGGCGGTTGACCTGGCGCCCCTGGGCGGCCTCCCCCATGCGGCCGGCCGGCCGGTGGTGAGCGATCCGGCCGCGGCGGCGGAGATCCTGGCGGAGCTGCTGGGCGAGATCGAACGGCGGCAACGGCTTTTCTTGCGGGCCCTCGCCAGGGACCTTGACACCTACAACGCGGCGGACCCGGCCGGCGGGCCCCTCCCCCGTATCCTGGTGGTGATTGACGAACTAACCGACCTGGTAACCCTGGGCGGCGGCGTCAAGGGCGAGCTGTACCGGGCCCTACAGCGGCTGGTAACCCTGGGGCGGGCCTTTGGCCTGCATGCGATCCTGGCCACGCAATACCCCCGCTATGATGTGGTGGGGACCCTGGTAAAGGGAAACACGGCCGGCCGGCTGGCCTTTCGGGTGACAACCCCTGAGCATAGCCGGGTGATCCTGGGCGAGTGCGGAGCGGAGCGGTTGCCCCGGGTGCCCGGGCGGTTTTTGGCAAAGCTGGGCGACGGGCGCATGACCGCCCTGCAGGGGTACCAGGTCGACCCGGCGGAGCTGCGGGCCCTGGCGGCCGCGGCCGGCCCCCTCGCCGGCGATCCGGCCCCGGGCGAGCTGCAGGCGGACGGCGCAAGCCGGCCTGAGCTGCTACTAACCGATGGGGAGATCGGCATGCTCCGCTATGGCCTGGGCGAGCTGGGCGGCCGGTTTGGCCAGGCGGACCTTATGGCGGCCGGCCATAGCCGGCGAGAGTACCGGCGCCTGGTGGGCAAGTTGACGGCCCTGGGCCTCTTGCGCAAAGACCCTGCCCAAGGCAACGCCCTGTGCCTGGCGGCCGGCGAGCTGCAGGCGGCCCTTGACCGCCTTGACGGCCTTGACCGTTAGGCCGGCTTGACCCCCTGTACCCTACCCGGGGGCAGTAAGAACTTTGACAACCGAAAACGGCCCCCACATTTGCCGGGGGACCTGGTGGTATCCTGAGCATGGGCCGGCGATCCGGCCGGCCCCTATCCGCATGGAGGTGTAACAATGGGCGAGACTTTGCAACTGTACGTCAAGATGACAAGCAACTGCCCGGACGGCCTGCCCTTGACGGCCTTTGAGGTCCTGGGCGAGACCTGGCAAGGGGACAGTATCATGCTCCCCTTTGGCGATCCGGCGGCCGGCCCTGTCAAGGTCTTGAAAGTGGTAGGCTGGACGGACCTTTTTACCGGCCGGCCCTGCCGGGTGAGCGTGGTCAAAGCCTGGGCCCCTGATGGGAGCATGGGGTACCTGGTGTACGGTGGTAACAGCGGGGTGCGGATACTTGACCCCCTGGCGGAGCCTGAGCCCTGGGCGGAACATTTGCCCCCCGGTTACGGCCGGCCCCTTGTATGGCTTGAGGACCCCGCGGACCTGCCCCGGGAGGTCCTGGCGGTGATCGAGCCCGAGGCCCGGCAGGTTGTCACGACGGCATGACAAAGTGACCGCACTTGACGCGGCCCTGTGGTATAATGGTAGGAGCGAGGGGTATAACCCCCTCTCATAGCGGCGGGCATGGCCCCGCCAAAGGAGCATGGCGCGATGCAACCCCCCAAGAGCTTTACCCGTATCGTCAACCGCAAGCGGTACAGTGTGCAAACGGCCGCCTTACTGGCCCATGATGCATACTGGGACGGTCACAACTTTGAGCGGCATGGCCGTAACACTTGGTTGTACCGCACCCCCAAGGGCGCTTACTTCACGGTGACCCGGACGCAATGGCAAGGCGAGGATGACAGCCTTGACCCGGTGGACTTGGATCGGGCCATAGAGCTGTACGAGGGGCCCCTATCTGAGCATGAGGTACCCTATCAAGCGGCCTTTCCCAGCGTAACCGTAGAGGACGCCTAGCGGCGGTTATGTAGTGCGGCTATGAAAATTTTCCATAGCAAGGTGACAATAACGGCCGGCCTGGGGCGATCCTGGGCCGGCCGTATGCATGGGGGAAGGTGGGCCCCACGGGCGCGGG
>LAHQ01001321.1_pt1 | contig 17969 bp, 18 predicted proteins | sample 329661 | NCBI WGS metagenome assembly LAHQ01 (sample SAMN03275700, study PRJNA271635) | activated sludge metagenome | isolation source: sample C-2 Sludge from acidogenic chamber (second chamber) of Anaerobic... | reverse complement strand
CCAAGATAGGTCCATTTGTTAAATGCATAGACCTTACCAGTCCAATGATCAAAACTGTCAATAAAGAAAAGCGACATCTATACCACCTCGCAATACAAAGTTAAACTCAAGTCTCGCCCTGGAACCAATGCTCCTACCTGGTCAATCATAAACAATAAACGATCGCCTTTGGTTAGGGCAGTTACGTTAGGCACTGTTATATTACCACTAAATTGTCCAGCTACTATTTTTGGTCTATTTGCTTGTGTTGACCATAATGTTGTCCCATTTTTATGAATATCACAAATTAAATCAGCGTCAGTTGGCGCTGTCTCTACAGTCATCTTACCGCCTATTATAGTCATGTCAAAAGGCACGGTTAATGGTATTACTTGCGTTGTAGCTAACTCCACTGTACTAATTGCAAAACAAATACCACGGTTCTTTAAAGTAGATAATAGATCAGATACTATCAGGTCAACTTCCGATTCGGTATAATAACGACCATCATGATCGGCACTTGTTCTATGTGTTGTTAGATCCGTGACCGATGGACTTCCTCCACCACTAACTATACCACGGATTATCATTCCCTCTGTACCATTTATTGTACGTTGGCGAAGAATATTATCAGTCTGTTTTTTTATCTTCTCTGCTATATTCATATAATTGCCCCCCCTATGGCGCCGAGAACCAATAACACTTTATTGTAGTTGAGAATACAGGACTTCCACTTGCTTCCATATTATGAGTTACTTCTAAAATCCTATATACCTCGCTAATAGTAGTGCTCGTCTCTATCACCGTTATTTTATCTCCTATTTGTAGATATGGATGCCCAACAACCACAAAGGAGACCTGCCGGGCTTTAGGAGTTATGTTGGCGGCTGCATTCTGAACCAACGCATCACACTGAGCCTGTGTACTAGCTATATCTGACGCTTGTATAATCAAATCCTTACCGCCGGGGAGACTATAATAGTCTGACCCCGACCATTCTCCCATTGAACATAGACCGTTTCCATCAGCATCTTTTGATACCACAATTATACCACGATATAACTCTGCATCAGATATTGTATAATCTAATGAAAATATATCTTCGCCTTCCTTAAACGTATATACTGATACTCCAGTATCTATTGCTTTACGGAAATATAACACGCCAGCCTCGTCACAAAACCATTCAAATGAAGCGATTTCAGCTAATCTTTGAAACGCATCGCCAAACATTTCCTGAGAGAACTCAATCTCCGATATTGTTAAACCACTAACATCTGTAGCCACCACATTAACATAACCAGCTTTAATTGCTAAATCTTTAAATATAGCTTCAGGCGTTTGGTTTGTGTAAGGAAGAGTGTGGGTAATATAACCATTTTCTAACTTTCGAACCATTTGATCTAGAGCTTTTTTAGACATATCGCGAGCAGTAAAAGTAATTTCAGATGGATAACTTGTCATTGTGACCTCATCAACTAGACCTGTGAAAATTAATGGTAATTCTTGTCCATAACCAAGATACACACGCATACTACTATTTGGCCATACAACGTGTCTCCATTCACCCTCTGAATCTGGACTATATATACCACCTTTATTATCTGCAACAATAGTTGCTTGGGACGCTCCTCCTTTAGATCTATCAATAGTAATAGATTTTGGACGCATTATATGTATGAGTAATCCAGCTCCACTTACTTGACCGGCACTAGATCCTTGCACAATAAACGCATTAGTTGTAGCTAGTAAAAAATGTTGACCATCTTGAGGATTTAAAGGATTCATATCTTTTACATGTTTATAATTAGACTCTTTTAGAAGATCTTCAACGGTTAGGGACGGACCAGTATATTCCCATATTAAAAATGGATTTCCACCATATGGACCAAACCCAGTATAACCATAATACATATATATCTTTTGCCCAACAAGAGCCCACGAAGCATGATATGGACGAGTGCCATCCCATCTCACATTCGTCATTGTATTACCATAGTCCGACCAATATTTTACACCACCATTTGAATTAGAGGCCGTCCGGACAGTCATAAAGTTGTTATCTCCCATATCCATGAAGTTACGAGAAGCATAATGAAGTATCCAACCAATGCCATCATGAAAATGGTCTCCTGCCGTCCAAGTCGCACCGTCATCAGTGGAATGAAACGCGCGAACATCCATACTTCCTCCTAATCCACCTTCCCAAGTAGGCATTGTACATACTAATCTTCCACCAACCTCATTCACTAACGATGGATAACCAGCGGCACCTGTGTTCGCAAAATCAGGCATAGTATCTGTAAAAAGAGTAGCTTTTTTAGTAAAATCTTCGCCCTTTCCGTCCGAATCAACCCAATATTCGCAAGACCAGAAATGTGTAGCTGGTGTACAGAAATATATCATTAAATGTAATTTTCCGTTCACCAAATTAATACTACAACGAGGTTGGTGTTCCACGCTATAATCAGTAACTATTTTAGTCGCATTACCCACATCGATTGGGCCAGTCCCGTCGAGAACGCCTCTTATATTTGGAGCAAAGGCAACGGAAACGGATTTATCAGCGTTTGATGTAAAAGCCACTACTGCACGACCATCGGATGTTTCACAGATGTTACCATGTCCTCTATCTCCAGTAGTAAAAACACGCCATGTTGACCAAGAAGCGGATTCCATAATACTATCAAGACCGAACTCAACATATCCCGTTGGTCTATTGTCTCCTGTCATTTGTTTATTTTTCAAAAGTGTTTGTATTTGGCTAGGTATAACTAGCATTAATTACACCTCCACCCAGACAATGTCAAATAATATGATACTATATCTTATAAATTCTGGTTCGCCAATAGCCTCAATCATATAATTACCGGAAGTTCCACTAACTATAATAGATAAAGCTCTACTGGTTCCACTATCCATATCGGAAACAAAAGCGTCATATTCTGACATTGTCTGGACATATAAACGAGCCTCGACTCGTTCACGTTTGCGACCTTGTTGTTGAAGGACTGTCGATATGGCATTAAGAGCCGATGGATTTGGTAATATCGGATTCTCAGTCAGTCCGCCTGAAGATTTCCTAATTTTTATAGAGTCTACTACCACTTTAATTTCCGTTGAACCCCAAGAGAAATCCATGAAATATCCCCTCCCTATGCCATATATGGAACAGTCGTAACTCTAGTTGGTATCCGGCGATTTCCTTGTGCAAGGCTCTTATCGATCGTCTTCTCTATCACAGCAACTAACTGACCTTCATTATTTACGCCTTCAACCCGTATAGTACCTGTATGTTTCATTGTTTGGATTGTCGGATTAGGTTGTGCTGGTGCGCTAGTCTTCGTATAAGCAGAAGACATACGTTCGTTTATAAACCCAGCGTCTTCACTAGCTCCAAAGGTTGTGATACCGCGTGGGGTATTAAACGTTGTGTCTAGGTCTTTGTTTACCTTTGTTAAATCAACGACTGGCCGGATTGTTGGATTAACGTTCTCCAAACTCTTATTTATAAGTCCTGCTAGATCTAACGAGAAGAGACCTCTCTGGAAAGAGGATTTTATCTTACTGAATAAACCTCTAATACCGCTATCTGTAAGATTTGAATACTTACTCAACCCAAGAGCAAAACCCTCGTTAACATTCATACCAAACTCTTCAAAAACTTCAGAGGGCGAGCTAATACCCAACACTTCTTTAACAGTATTCAAAGCGGCTCGAGCCATGTTTCCGGCAGCTTCAACAAGGTCTTCCACCTTTTCCCCAATACCATCTATGAAACCATTAACCATCTCATTACCGGCTTTTGTAAATTCCGGGGTATAACCTGTAAGAAGGTATATGGCAGCCCCTAATACGGCCAACAACAAATTGACGATGGCGTCTTTTAAGAGCGGGACGTTGGTTCTTATAGCTTCTGCTAAACCGTTAATAAAGTTGACTATAAGGTTGAACCCGGACTGTATAAGTCTCGGAAGTGACGTAGCAACACCATTTATTAAATTACTGACGATTTCAACGCCAAGCTCAACGATTCTCTGGGTATTACTAGCTATTCCCTTCAGGAAACTAATAACTATGTCTCCACCAGCTTTTATTATTCTTGGTAAATATACAGCGAACTTTTCTAATAAAAGTGTTAGCATGTCTAGGAATTTTACAATAAATTGTGGTCCAAACTCCGTAATAAGATCAAGTAATGTTGTGAAGAATGTCTTAAGCACTTCTGCGGAATCCGTTATCATTTGAATTAATATGGTCTTGAATTTTTCACCTAATACAGGAGCATTATTGGCAAGAACCGAGATAAACTCAACTAACCCCTGAGCAAGAGCACCAAATACTTCTGGCACCAATTCAAGTAATTTTCTTACAACATCAACCAAAGCTCTCGCGCCAGCAGCGCCGCTAATAGCCAAAGCACCAAGTCCGACTGCCAATGCGGATAAGCCCAAACCAATTCCAAGAACACCAACTCCTAACAATGCGATGGCTCCAGCCAACACCATTAAACCGGAAGATAATGGCGCCAAGATTACTAGAAACGCTGCTAAAATCCCAAATATACCAGCAAGAGCTAATATACCGGCTGCCGATTGTTCTATAGATAAATTACCAAGAGCCACCATAGCACTTGCTAATATTCGTATAGCAACAGCCATACCCATTAGTGCTGCGGCTTGTACAGCCATCTCTTTTGGCATAAGTCTAAAGGCTCCAGCCAACATTAATAATGATGCGCCCATAACGGCAAGTCCTTTACCTAAGACATCTGGTTGCATCGTACCCATTTTCTCAATGGCACCTGCTATTATCTTTAAAGCCGTGCCTAATAACAACAAACTAAAAGCGGCATACGTTATGGTTTGTGCTTGTTTAACGCTATTGGCAAACACAGCAAATATACCTAATATAGCGGCCACACCCAAAAGGCCCTGTAATAAAACTTCTGGTTTCATTTTGCCAAATGATTTAACTGCATACGAAAGAATAAGTAACGCACCAGCCATTAATAAGATGGCCGCACCAGAACTAGCACCAAACTTATCGAGTTGGGCTTTAGTGGAAAAGACTGCTATCTCGGCTAGTAATATACCAACACCAATCAACCCTTTAACCAAATCTTGCCATGGAACAGATGAAAGATTCCTTACTGCCTTTGCAAGGATTAGAATTGCTATTGACGCGGCTATCATAACGACAGACAACTGCATCAAATTTGCAAATATGAGTTTACCCCCACCTTTTTCGAATAACACGCTAAATAAACCCATCGCGGCAAATAGATCTACAAATAGCGCAGTTAATATAGTAAAGGCTTTGATTAACTTTGCTTGATCAACGAACGCAATAGCTACTAATGCTGCCGCAAGAATAGCTATTGAGACAGCTATAGATCGTATAATGTTGGCTTTTATAGATGTCTGGAAAACTTCTAAGGTTTCAGCAACGCCCCCAAGTATCGCGTCCACTTTACCCGCAACATCCCCAACGTTTTTAAACATATTACTCAAGATCCATATAAATCTTGTTACTGCAACTACAACGCCAGAAAATAGTATCGTATTTAGATTTTTTTCCAAGTTTTCAGTGCTAAAATCGAACGTATTATTAATTCCGTCTCTTATAGCAGTAAGAGCTTTATTAACACCAGTCGCAAACTTATTCATTATATTAACTACACTTTCAATTGTGGAGCCAACATCATGAACAGACGCCCCAACCGCCTCTACGGGTCTGACCATTCCTTCTACACTAGCTTCTGCTGTTGTGAACGAATTAAATAAGAGAGCTATTGATTTGGCCATCGAGGTTATTATATCTATAACCGTGCCAAAAGCTATAGTTAAATTTGATCCTATGGTAGCCAATAAACCAGAGGCTTTTACAGCGTTATTAAAAGAGGCAAACATATGACTAACCGCTATAACAACCCCAACAACAATATCTTTTAATGGAGATAATTTTACTGCTAACGATTTAACAATGTCCGCCAACTCAAGCACACTCTGTTTACCAAAATCTAATATAGCAAAGAAACCACTAAAAGCCCTTTTTATAGTTGTAGTAGTTTCTTCACTCACTTTAAGACGTTCTGTTAATTCTCTAAACTTCTTTGAAAAATATACGAGGCGTTCTCCTGTAATATCAGGAATAAGATTAGCAAATCCCGCTTGTATAGGAGATATAACGGCAGATAGAGCTTTAAGTATATTTGTAACACCAGCAATTACATCAGCTCTTCCACCCTGAACATTCCAGAAATCAATAGCGGCATTTCTTGCGTTTGCGCCCTTCTGTATAGAGTTTGTAAATGCATCACTAATTGAGGTAAATAACTCGGCGGCCTGTGTCGAATCACCAATAATCTTTTCCCAGGTAGTGGCCCATCCAGAACCCATCATTTCTTTCATAGTTCCGATAAGACCCGTAAACGTCCGGACCTTCGTGGCCGCTTCGAGTAGAGCTGGATCTTTTGCCATTCTATCCATAGTCTTAATAAATACGTCTGCGGTGAGCCATCCCTGCTCTAGACTATATCTAAAACCCTTAGAGTCATCAACATATATATTCATAGCTTTTGCGGTTTTTAATAACTCTTCTTGTAATAACATACCACCCATACCAGCTAATTCCATAGAGCGCCAATCCATTAATTGAACTCTACCAGCGGCTAAGGCTTGTGACATTTGATAGGTTGCGCCAGCCATTTTTACAGCATCAACGCCAAAAGCGGCAGCTGTATTCCCCATACCCTTTACAACAGTTACCGCGTCATTTAGGTTTAAACCTGCGGCAGTAAATTTACCAACATTATCTGTCATCTGGGCAAAGTTATAAATGGTCATATCCGCATAGGTATTTAATTCATCAAGGGCTTTATTAACATCTGGGAGTTTCGTTCCATACCGTTCCGTATTTGTAAGAATTGTCTGTATGGAGTTCATTTTTAACTCATATTCACTGAAACCCTGTTTTATAGGTTGCATAACTATCGCGTCCGCGAGTCTATTGCCAAGACGCATGGCCGCCGTAGTTAGATTGGATATTACGGTCATTCCTATAATACCCATAGTTGAGAATCTATCGGCCAATTTCTGAACGCCGTCAGCTATTGTTGAAAGATTAAAATGTTTTCCTGCATTATTGAGGTTTTCTAAACTTCTAGCTTGAGCGTCTAGATTGAGGCTTTTCTTAAGTTCCTCGAGCGATTTAATGCTTGTGTGAACTCCGCCTTCAAATTGGGCGTTATTAAATTGCATATTTACAATGCGATTATCAACGCTAGCCACTATCTTCTCACCTCCGTCCACATATCTTCGGCAATTCTATTAAATATAGGAGCCATAGCTGGATTTATGTAATCTCTTCCCTCTACATATCCTCCATTTCTAGTTCCATGCCCATATTGTAATATGATCGCTATCGGAACACCTTTAACAACATTGGAATTCGTCCAAGTTACTTTAGCTTTGTTCTTCGTTACCTGGACAGTATAACCCCAGGAAGAAGCGGTCAAACCTGTATCAAAAGGTGTGGCTGCGGAAAGCGCCTGTACACCTATATCCCCATACTTTTTTAGAATAGAAGCGAGATTGGAAGTCGATGCAGATCTTTGTAGAAAATGTTCTGTTTTATTAAAATCTCCTTTATGGGTAAACTTAATCACGTCGATCACCCTCTCGTTCCTAATGCTTGTCTACGTTGAGCGTTTAATGCTGAATTACGATTCATTAGTTCTCTGGTACTAATCTTTTTGGCAGGTTGGTTCTTTATACTACAAACGTTGATAAACGTTAATAATCTATTTAAGTGCCACTTTTGGCATTCAAATGGGATATTTAAAGCCACCATCCAATAATATATTATTTCACTTGTAAAAATTTCACGAGATGACGCGCCGGTTTTAGTGTTTGAGAAAGTGGTAGCCGTCATAGGCGCTTCTATATAATTTATAACATCTGTTATGTTCTCTGCGGACAGACATGAATATACTTCTGGTTTTACATTTTGTGTAAGGGTCATACAACGAATATAATCTATCGTCTCAACTTCGGTTTTAGGTCCTTTTGTTAAAAAAGGTTTACACCATTTTGACTCCCATTTTGAAATAGAGACTAGGGAGTGTTCTAATTGTAATACCTGCTCTTTGGAACTAATAAACTCATCTTTGTTTTCGTCATATAATTCAGCAGCAGGAACTATAATTTTCAACATCTCCCTAGTCTCCTTTTATCTATATTTGAACCTTTGGAATAATTCCATTTATAAACGCCGTTGCCGCATCAGGATCGGTGGCCAACTGCATGAACAACTCACTATACGCCTCAGTCTGGGCGAATTCGTTACGGAGTACGTCATTCTTTATAAAACGTTTACCATCCGGCGATTTCTCACCATAAGATGTTAGAATTAGATCTTGTATAACACTGACTATTCCTTTAATGTCTTTCTCATCAACGATTTTCTGAATCATTGCGCTGAAACCGCCCTCGTAAGCTAGTTCCATATTGGTTAGTTCCAATTTCGTGAGGTTGAATAGTAGTTCTTCGGTTTTTTCTTCTCCATTAAAATCTGTATAAGTGATTGATTTCTTTATCAATGGTATAACTCCCTTCAAAAAAATAGTTAAGAGAGGGAGCCCCCGCAAAAGCAGAGGACTCCCTATATAAAGGAGGAGGAGAACTATTCAGCAGTAGTGAAGTTCTTGACCTCGGTAGCAAGGCTCTGACCGTAAATATCCACTACGCCAGCAACGGTAACAATGTACGTGGTGGACGCGCCAAGATTGACGTTCGGATTGAAGGTAAGAATCTTCTTCTCCGCATCCCAAGTCTTAGCTCCGGCAACAAGAGCACCACCGGCAGTAGCAACAGTAACGGCTTCACTCTTAATCTCATTATTAAAGGTGAGAACGATGTTTGCGTCAACGGCAACATCAGCATCTTCATCTGCTGGAGCAATAGAAGACAGAGCAATAGCATCAGGTGCGCCAGCTGCGAATAGAGCAGCAATCTCATCTGGAAGCGGCAATCTCGGATCGGCGCCAGCGGTACCATAAATAATATCTTCTAAAGCGGCCAACGTTGCGGCGGCAACTTTAGTGGAATCAATAGTTAATGATGCGGTAGGCTTCTTATCAGTAACGAGAACGGGAGTGGTCATTATTTCCCAAGAGAAGGTAATGGCCTCTGGGGAATCGTTAATGGTCTGATAAGCCTTCTCGGAGGGTTTTGCAACTGCACCATAGATCAAGTGTAGTTTATAACCATAATTCAACCCATTAATATCATTACCTAAGGTTGTACGATAGGCCAAACCAAAGGTTCCCCTATCCTGTTGACCAATCATAACACCATTAGCAAGTTCGGCCGAACCATCAAGTAGCGCAAATTCGTCTGGATAGGTATAAGCCTCAATGGTTGCTCCGAATTCTTCGGCAGATAGAATATTCAAATATTTAAGATCATCAGCATAGATAGCTGTTGGTTCTGCCCCAGAAGGACTTTCGGTTATAGAAGTTAATCCGTTCCAGGCAACTCCTAAAGGATACGCCCCACTAGCGTTCCGTGGATATAGAACGCCATTTTTAACGCCGGTTTCGTATAGCCTTTCCCCAACGTTATCCCAAATAAGTCTAGCCAAGTTTATAACCCCCCTTTTAAAAATATAGAGTAAATACATCATGGTTTAGGTTATCCATTGTATAATGCCGATCATAGATACACATTGGTAACATTGTGAGTTTGTGTATTGTCTCTGTGTCCGGATTGTAGTCAAGGAGCACCACACTATAGCGGGCATAGTGTTGATATGGGACATTGTTAGCAAAATCTGTATTACCAGCAGCTCTAGAATAAACTATACATGGATACTCTAATTTAGTAGTCTCTGGTGGTTGAAAATATACATTACCAGAGCCTAATACCCCCTCAAGAAGCGTTTGGAGATCTAATCTACTTCCCATTATAAACGCCTCCTATGGAAAGGATGAGGCGGGGCCTCTGGACTTCCACATTAGAAATCTTCCAGAGCGCCCCCATCCAATTGATATAGCGTATGGCATAGAAATTCTGATAGGCAAAGGGGTCGGCTACAATACTTATCGTGTTGTTGATCATGAGATTATCATTTAGATTTTCCCCTGCCTGCCAGCGTTTGGTGTTTTTTATAACGTCCCCGGAGTAATTCCGTTCAGTAATAACCTCTGTCCATACGCCAGGCGTGGTTTCAACAGTCTCAGCGTAGCCGATTACTCCATAAAACTTTGCCATTTTGAATTTCTCCTTATGCTTCTTCGACTATCTGCTCAATTACCAACGCCGACTTCGGACGAATCAAAGCGCCAGAGATGCGGGTCTCCATCAAGTATTTGTATTGGTTGTAATCGATATCAAAATCGTCAAACATGTTAATAGAGCCACCTTTATCGGCGCCAATAACATAATCAGAAAGATTAACGATTATAGCCTTCAATTGAAGCGTATCATCCTCATCATCTACTCGGGTTTGATCTTCCATAACAGGTACTTCTACAATCTTAGAAACACGCAATTCAGCTGCTAGTTCACTAACTGTTCTGAAAATACGACGCCCTGTAATGTCTTTAAGAAGAAGCATATCCGTAAGAGTATCAGTATCTATATACATAGCCGGATTTCCGCTACCCTTATACTCTTTACGAGCACGAAGAATTTCATCTATAAGATCTTCTACCGTTTTTTCGGAAGTTAGTTTAACATGATGCGAATATAAATCGTCATCTGTATAAATAGGTCTGATGCATTCCTCATTTATTTTGTCGTCATCGCCATCAACCGGTCTTCCATCGCCAATTAGTACAGCACGCGCAATTTCTTCATCAAGCATGATTCTCATTTCTGCTTTAAGCCAAGCGACAACATCGAAATCAGTAATGTCAATAATGTCATCGCGATCAAGTTTCTGTTTCTTATAAATAGTTGTAGGCGTAGTTGTACGCTTCAATACTCTAACAATTTCTTCTTTTTTCAGAGCGCCTTTAACATAACCAAGGGCACGAGCTTCGTCTGCCGTTATATTTGCAGCGGTGCTCTTAATACGCGAAAAAGGACTATGCCTAGTTCCAGAAATAACACCAGCTACCCATTCGGTATCACGTTTTATTAGTTCTGGGGTAGGCGTTATGGTTCTTGCTTCAGGAAATAGATCTTCAATGGGATCAATACCATAAGTAGCAATATGCGCCAAGAAACTTTCCTTAAGCGAACCTGTTCTTTGTGCATCCTCGAAAATCTCAACCATTTGAGAATGGCTAAGAACGTTTTTACTCTTTTCTTCCGATCCTTCAAATACGTTTTTCTTCACGTTTTCAGTACCCCCTTCTTCGTCATTATGTTTTACATCATCTTCTTCGGCGTCCTCTAGATCGGTGTCTAGAGCGTGGGCTATGAGCGCATAAACAACGGTTTTCTGTTCTTCAGAGAAAGAATCAAAGACATCTTTGATTGTCTTTTCCTCGCCGTCGGCATGCTCTAAGTTTACTGAGAATAAATTATGGATGACGGCTTCTGTCTCGTCAATCTCATAGTCATCAGAATGTTGAATTACTAGATTCTCAATTCTGGCACCAGGATTAGCCCCGGTAATAACAAGACTAACCTCCCGAATTGCCCCATGTAGAACATCCTCGCCTTTTTGGATAAGTTTATTAGCAAATATTGATAGCGAGGTAATATCTCCATGTTCTACGAGCTGTTTTGCCCGCTTTCCAGAGTCAGTCTCATTAAGTTTACAATAAGCATATACACCATCTTCCCGATTTTCGAGAAGAGCATGCCCGAGTATATTTGCTGGGTCGTTATGCATATGCTGCCAAACCAATGGAACTACTTGGCCGTTGTTGTCTTTAAATGCGCCCTTACGGATTATTCGTCCATCTGCGCATTTAATATCATTTTTACTAGCATAACCACTAAAATCATATTTCATCCTCTGGCTCTCCTTTCGGTTTATTTAGAACTGGTTGTTCTGGCGGGGTCGGCTCCGGCGCATTCAGATTCTTATTTCTTAGTTCATCTGCCGATGGGTCATCGGACGGTTTATAACCAATAACCGATCTTACCTCGTTTGAAGAAAGAATCTCGTTCCGCGTAAATTTATCTGCAATCTCTGCTAAATCTACAACGGGAACAAGTTTAAATGGATCTCTAAAGAACACTATAGATTGGTATTGTGACCGGGCAGTTTTTGTTAAGAACTTACGCCTCATCTCATCCGTAATAGCAGAACTAACCGGTTCTATCGTACGATTATAATAATTAAGCATTGTTCTCTCATCCGCCGTTCCATTAAATACTTCCTCAGTGATACCTAACTGGCTATATAGCATACTCGTTAGATACGTAATCTGATTCATTAAATTGTTCTCGGCAGGACGATTTAATTGGGTAATCTTTTCCGTAGCGTCGGCGTATGCAATACCATACTTAGAATCTTTTAATTGCATCTCCATATCCTGACGACGGATTTCAGCCTGTTCTCTTCGGGCCTGGGTCTTAATTGCATACGGTAACTGGATTATTAAGTCTAATTTGCCGGACCCGCTTTGTTGATCTATCGCGTCCAGTAAATTTAATTTAGATATTAGTCGTTTGAGAGTCGAATTTGGTTCGTTCATTACTGCGTATAAAGGATTTTCTATTATGGCAATCTGAGCTTTTGGAAGAATAACTTCTTCTTTTCTTCCCGTTTTCTCGTTATATAACTGCACTCTAACATACGACGGAAACCACTCAAGAATTCTGCCAGTCCGCATTGATTGGATATCATATGAGCCCGAGATTGCCGGATTTATAGTAGTGTCTATTGGAACGACTGCTACACAACCCTCATCAAACATGGATATTACCAAATCTTGTATAAGAGCCCGCCCCGTCTGATCCATGTTAGCATTAAGCGTCAAACAGTCATTTAATCCTGATTGAATGGTTTCAACATATCTTCCATTTTGATCTAATCTAACATGTTTAAAGGATAATGACGCTATGTCGATAGCCAATCTATTATAAACCGACGTGATGATAGATCTTTCGTTTCCATAATTCAATCGAATGCGATCGGGTTTAATGCTGCTGCTATAACCCATCTCTGCTGATGGATACGAACGGGTAAGGTCTCGATTAAAGAAGGCGTTCCATGCATGTTTTAATCTACTCCCCACAGGGATTTGCATTCTGTCACCTCCTTCTTTATAGTTTTAATTCCATCTAATAAACCGAACCTAATGAAATACGTCTCCAATTCTTACCTGTCACATCATTATCGTCTATGCATAGATAAATGTAATCACTATCCATAAATATACTTCCTTTAAGACCAGGAGTAGCATCTTCTCCACCAGATAAACTAACAGCCCCGTCAGTAAAAGCACCATTAGCCATATCTTCACTAATAGCGATCGAATTACCAACTACGCCACTAGCGTCTGCTGTTAAAACGACGGTATTACCACTACCTTTCGCAGCACCAACGCCTTGAGTGTCACTATTGGTAATCGCAAGTATTAAAGCAGTTACTGCATTAACTGCAGAACAATCTTCTCCAGAACCCAACGCGGCAAGTGCAAAACTATTATTTCCTCCAACCATATTGGACGTGGTAACAATACTATTTCCCGCTACTCCACCAAACTTTGCTGTAATGGTAATGTCATTATCCGAAAAAGCAGTCCCGCAACTAACTAAAGGATGAGGTTCATTATGTAAATCTTCACCTAAAATAGCATCTACAATATTAACTTGAGTATCTGCTAGACTATCCCCTATACTAATTTCGCCATCGTAATTAGCAGTTCCGGAAGGTACAAAAGTATAAACTTTTTCGCCAATAGTTATTTTCTCTCCAGAAGTCGGATTAGTATCAACCGTTAAAACTCCCGTTGCTTTTACAGTATAACTATTAATGTCAACTGGTATATAACCCTCTTCTGATACAATTAAAGCCGTAGAAGAAACAAATTCGTAAACATCTTCACCTGCAACTTCCGGATTATTAATTCCAACAGTTTCTCCATTAATAACTACTGAATTTATCGATAATGTCTCGTTCGCACTGATACCATTAGTTGGAGTGGTTTCTAGTATTTCTGTACAAGGCCCGGCAGGCCCGGCAGGTCCGGCAGGTCCGGCAGGTCCGGCAGGTCCGGCAGGTCCTTCTTGGCCGTCAGGGCCTATTCCTGCGTTTATAGCATCGATTATTGCTTGAAGTTTAGTGCCCAACAGCATCGGATGGCTTTCATTATAAGCCTTGTCTAATCTCTGAATTTCACTTAAAGTCAAATTATCCATTAAATATGCCTCCTTTTTATAAATCATAAATATTATTCAAAAGTGTCTTTATTAAGTTTATAAGCAACATATGCGTCCATCATAGCAGAAACACTATCGATTTTTCTATCTTGACGCATCTTAGACAGTTTACGATTACCATTAGTATCCTCTAAAATTATAGCGTTACCCATAGTAAACGTCATAAGTTCCTGATCAAAAATAAGCATTCGTTCTTCCGCAAGTTTTTTGAGTTCGCCAAGAGGAACGGATTCTGTTCTAGCGCCCTGTATTACTTTTTCAATACCATAAGGGCCATTTTCTGCCTCCCAACGCTCAACAAATTCTTTTGCGTTGTATGGGTCAAAACCAAAACATCGAACGTCATACCTTGAACGATTTATGTGTTGCTCTAATTCATCATATACCTCCATCATATCAAGAACCGTTCCTTCCATAACAATCAAACTACCCTCTTTTAGAAAATCCTCATACTTCATGCGCATGGCGCCTGGTAATTTCATTAGGGAGAATGATGAAACGTAACAACGGGTCTTAATTCCAAAGGTACCGTTCGCTAATGGAAACATAAATGTGAAAGCACAGAAGTCGTCTCCTTGTGAGAGATCCGCTCCTAAAGCGCAAGGCATTGACCAGAAGTCACGACGACGATGCGGAAGGGTTTCATCATATGTGAAGAAATATGTGTATCCCTCCATTGGTAAACCAAACCTTTTAGCCAGTATATCGTTTCTTGCAGCCGGAGCTTTTTCAGCTCTTTCCACGTCTAATTGATAAGCTTCGTAGGAAACCGTCTTTCCAATATTCGGATTAGCCTTAACCCACATTGCCGGGTCGGCTACCTCTTTGATATTATCTAGTTTGTACCAGAAGATAGACACATGTGGATTAAGATACTTTCCTTTTAAGATGTCCATTAATTCCATTTTGATTGTGTCGCCGCTTCCATTACGAACCGTTCCCTCTGAGCTTGTGGCGATGATTAGATAATCGTCAAGTTTGGACGCCCCTTGTTCTATAGCACCGACAACGTCCTCTCGTATGTCTCCAGACAACCATTCGTCGATTGTTGCGACTTTGGGTCGTAAACCTTGAAGTTTATCTATACTCATAGGACGGACTTCAATTACAGAACCGGTAAGAAAATTTTCTATACCTTTCTTAGTAGAGGCTAGTTTAACTCTATTAGCTCTAGAACCAGTGGTGTTCTGTAACGAACCTTCGGTTAAGAATTTAAACAGAGGACCTCTAGCTCTTTTTATAGCAGTCCTTATTGGTGCCATAACTTCATCAGCTTGTTTCATTGTTGGACCTGTAGTTATTTGCTGTGTAGTGGATGTATCGACCACATTAAAATATGATTGTACGAGAGAATCGTATAAAGACTTCGCGGCACCTCTCCCAACTATGAGAAACTGTTTATTTATAAGTCGTTTCTTTATTGTCTTATTAATGAATCGACCACCACGCCCTCTCCTATTTGGTTGATAAACGCTTCGTTCAACAAAGTAGAACCAACCAAATATTTGCTCAGCCCATAGTTTAAAACTATCAAGTAACGCCAAATCAGAACCATCTGTAAGTGTTAACTCGTTCTCGCAATAACGGATAAACCCTTCAACTGCATCCTCGTCATAGTAAATTCCTGGATTATCAATCAAAGCGTCTATTCTATTCATCTCCATTGAAATCTCTTGACAAACTGGTATTTCGCCTTTAAGCACAGCATCGCGGAACCAGCCATAGTATTTAGGTGTCGCCTTATTCGATAAACCCATATGCTACTAACTCTTTACCCCTTTTGTTATTGCTTTCTCTACAGCCTCCATCATATACTTCGAAGTTAGGCTTGTGGCTGTTGTTTTGGCAGAGTTAGTTAAGACATCTATAACAAACTGTTTGCCCTTACCTACTTCTTCTTTGGATAGCTGTTTATACTGTTTCTCTAACTGCATCCGCTCATTTACAAGCTTCAGTTCCGCGTTAGTCATCTCGCTTACTTTTTTTCTTTGAAGTTTAAGTTTTTCAGCATGTTCCTCTCCAGGTTTTTTCTTAGGCGCATTTTGTTTATCGTCGGGTTTTGTATCTTCTTGTTTCTTGATACTGGTTTGTTTCTTTCGTCTCTTCTTAAATCTACTTAAAAGGCCTCTACGATCTTTTCTAACGCCCCACTTCATTCCGACAACACCAAAATGCGATAGCTCTTCTTCTGTCTCGCCTCTCATTAATTCAGCAATGATCTTTGCGGCTTCTTCTTTCATATTCTAGACGCCTCCTTTCTAGACCTCCTCTGGTACAACTTCTTCAACGAATTTATCCACCTGCGCCATTAAACGCCACTCATATTCTCGCATCTGGCGCTCGACCGCCTCTATCATACCAGCAGTAGTAGGTGGATCGAATAATAAACGGGTTCTCAAAAAGATATAAGACTTAACGGCCTCTAGATTTATAGCTGTTTCAAGATATGAAGCCCAAGTTTCCTCTCCGCTTGTGATTGAAAAACCATCTGTTGGGCCAATTCCTATCTGATTTAAAGCCATAAAAGCTGAATTAATACCAATAATAATATCTGGATCGAAATGTGTATATTCCTCTTCGATACCAAGGAGTTTTTTAATAGAAGTAAGTATGCTATCCATTTTGATCCCTCCTATTTTTTAACGCCATGGACAAGTATCATTTCGTTTCCGCTCTTTTGGTAATTGTAATAGCAACCCCGCATCTCCGAAATGAATTGCGTTGTGTGTATTGTGGCTTGTTGTTATTAAAAACTCGGGATTAAATATGTGCTCTCTGCATTCCGCTATATCCTCAATCGTGATGGGGTTCATATGATGAACAATTATCTTAGAGTTTAATTCGTAACCTTCCACTCCTAAATCCCTACCGAAATCACGAATAATCACAGCGTCTCTCACCGCGAGCCATCTCTGCGATCTATAAAGTAATTGATTTAGATAGCGATCGTAACCAAAGGTGTCATCGCCAACCCGACTATAAAGTCGAAGATAATTATAACGCTCCTCAAAGGTTTGAATATTTTGCAACTCTCTGTAACTTTTAATCATAGTCATCACCTCTTGAATTACTGCTATAAGAACGCATAGCATTAAGCGCGTTTGAATAGAGTTCTTCAACTTTCTTAGCCGATCTTATGGACTCAGTCTTTGCTTTTACTAACTCTCGTTGTTGTTCAAGTATTTCCTTCTCAATTCGTTCTTTAGTTGATCCTAATTTTAAATAATGTGTGATGACTTGAGAGGAAGCGGTGCCATCTGCTAATTGTTTCTCAGCTAAACTTATAGCGAGAGCTATTAATTGGTTCTCCCTCGCCTCCGTAGTAAGTCCCGGTGGCTGTCTTCTCTTTTTGATTGCTACTTCTTCTATTGTTTTATTTTGTTTCGGCATTCATTAGACAACCTCCTCTCCTGTATCATATGATTTTTGGGTTACTTTTTACGGGAGCGGAAAGTTGGTGCGATCTAAAACATCTCTTGAAAGGAGGCAGGTTTACCATTCCTGCAGTTTAGCCAACTACTCCACTCCCGTAAGAAGGGACCCCAAATATAAAAATATCCCCCGGGGAAAAATAAAAGAGGCGCGCGATATGGGACGGGGGGCCTATTTTGCGAGGACCCCCCGCCTAGCACCGGTATAAAC
>LAHQ01004216.1_pt1 | contig 23864 bp, 19 predicted proteins | sample 329661 | NCBI WGS metagenome assembly LAHQ01 (sample SAMN03275700, study PRJNA271635) | activated sludge metagenome | isolation source: sample C-2 Sludge from acidogenic chamber (second chamber) of Anaerobic... | reverse complement strand
TCGCTTCAAGAACGCTTTCAGAGGTGCAGATCAAAGCATGGCTACAGTAGATAGCCTCTGGCAGACTTCAGAGATCGATCCCAATCCAATATTGATTAACGACACCAGATCCCAGACAGTAACTTCAGGGACACCTTTAAAATTGGAGGAAGGATATGAGCTTATTATCCCGTCCATAGACATTGATGGAAATAAATTATACCTGGAGCTCTGTAAAGATGGGATGGTGGTTGATTCGCAGGTGATCACACCAGAGAACGAGGTTGATGATACCTTCATCTACTCCAGGCCAGAAACATCGCAAAAAATAAAAGTTCACTTCAAGAACGCTTTCAGAGGCGCAGAACAGAGCTTGGTCACAATAGACAGTATCTCGCAGTGAATCTAATGGATGGGGGGAGCATAGATCAGGCTGATCCCCTTCTTATCCTTCTTTCCCACCGCCCTTAGGTTCATCGCCTTTTCAAATCACCGTCTTACCCGGATACCGTTGCTCTCCAGATAGTCCTTGACCTGGCCCACAGTGTACTCTCCCCGGTGGAACATTCCTGCGGCCAATGCAGAGTCGGCTTTTGCAACGGTGAACGCCTCCAGGATATGCTGGGGTGTGGAGGCCCCGCCGCTGGCGATAACCGGGATTGCGACTGCATCGCATATGGCTTTTGTCAGGGGCAGATCGAAGCCGATATTCGTCCCGTCCCGGTCCATGCTCGTAGGCAGGAGCTCGCCCGCGCCAAAGCTCTCCATCTTCCGGCACCAATCAATTGCATCGACTCCTACAGGCTCTCTGCCGCCGTATATCACCAGCTCGAACCAGGCTTTTGCGCCGTCCTCCATCTCATAGACATTTACCCCCGGAATGATGTTGGTGTTGCGGCGGGCATCCACTGCCACGGTGATTTTGTCTGATCCGAAGGCTCCTGAGGCCGCCTTCACAAAATCGGGATTCTTGACTGCAGCGGTGTTGATTCCCACCTTGTCCGCTCCCGCATCCAGGATCTGCTTAATGCCATCCAGGGTGCCTATGCCTCCGCCAACGGCAAAGGGAATGTCGACCGCATCTGCCACCCTGCGGGCTACATCAACCATGGTCTTTCTGCCCTCATGAGAGGCGGTGATATCGAGAAATACCAGCTCATCAGCGCCTTGATCCTGATAGCGCCGGGCGAACTCCACCGGATCGCCCTGCCTTTTCAGATCAACGAACTTGACTCCCTTGACCACTGATGGCTGGCCGTCAACCACCTTGACATCCAGGCAAGGAACTATCTTGGCATAATCCTTCATGGATGAGGGAAAGGAGGGCCTGGAGTAAAATAGTTGCCCCTTGAATAGGGTACCGGGCTCTGTTCTCCTGTCATGCAAGCACAATACCACATATTTTTTCTTAAAAAATCTTAGTTTATCGTTTTTATTCTCAAATTGTTTTTTATACAGTTATCTCATTTTCAAAAATCGCACAACTATAGAAGCGGTTGAGGGAATATGATGAAAGACATTGTGCCATTAAGTGGAAAAGCCATTTTTGCGCAGGTATCTAAAACGAATTTGATCGATGTGGCAAATTCGGGAAAGCCAAAAGAGCTGGCCGCCTGCGATGATTAATTAGTTTGAGCAAAAGGATGGTGGTGGATCATGGGAAATACAAAGTATACCAATATTGCAGCAAGTGCATTTGTATTATTGCTGCTATTAACAACAATAGCAATGGCAGGCGATCCGAATGGTTCCAATACCTATACGGATGATGTTGCCGGGATGAAGCTTGCCGTCAACTTTGCATGGACTCTGATAGGGGCCTTCCTGGTCTTTTTCATGCAAGCAGGCTTCGCCTTTCTGGGTGCAGGAGCTTTAAGGGTAAAGAATACAGTGAACTACTTTGCCAAGAGCTACATGGACTTCTCCATAGGTGCATTGGCCTATTGGGCCGTTGGCTTTGCTCTCATGTTCGGAGGCTCAAAGCTCTATGCAGGATTGGAGGACGGAAACAGTATCATCGGTTGGAGCGGATGGTTCCTTTCCGGGAACTCATATGACGTCTCGACCATGATGTTCTGGATGTTCCAGGTGGTCTTCGCGGCAACAGCAGCTACAATTGTGGCAGGTGCGTGTGCTGAGAGGATGAAGCTGCAAGCCTATCTCATTTACAGCGGAATAGTCACTGCGGTTATCTATGCCATCTATGGCCACTGGGTTTGGGGTGGCGGCTGGCTGGCAACGCTGCCATACGGCGTCGGGGTCAGGGATTTTGCCGGCTCCGGAGTAGTTCACGCTGTGGGCGGTATGGTGGCCTTGGCAGGCATATACCTGCTTGGTCCCAGGATTGGAAAATTCAACAAGGACGGTGTGCCTAATGCTATTCCTGGTCACGATGTTCCAATGATAGTCATGGGTACATTCTTTCTGTTCTTCGGATGGTTTGGATTCAATCCGGCCAGCACTCTGGCCGCCACAGATCTGAGGATCTCAGTCATTGCGGTCAATACGTTCCTGGCGGGAGCCGCAGGGGCGACGCTGGTCTGTTACTACACTTTCTTCAAGACCAAAAAAGTAGACATAGCTCTCACCTGCAACGGAGCCCTGGCAGGCTTGGTTGGCATTACAGCTTCCTGCGCTTATGTACCGACCTGGGCAGCAGTAGTAATCGGAGTGGTCTCAGGATTTATAGTGATGTACGGCATAAAGTTCAACGATTGGGTGCTTAAAGTCGACGATCCTGTGGGTGCTGTAGCTGTGCACGGCTATAATGGCCTATGGGGGTTGCTGACCGTTGGAATATTCGCAGACGGAACTTATGGTGGTGTCAGCGGTTTGATCGTAGGCAATACCAGCCAGATCATTGCTCAGATTATAGATATGGTGGTAGTTGTGGTCTGGGCTTTCGGCACGGGCTACATCCTGTTCTACATAATCAAGAAGATCGTGGGTCTCAGGGTATCTCCAGAAGAAGAGTTGACTGGATTAGATCTGGGCGAGCACGGATATTCCGCTTATCCGGAATTCGTCATTGCAGGTCCAATGGACGGTTTAAGGGAAGGGCAGATATCTGATAATTTAGAATGTTCAACCGAAGGAGCACGAACATGAAGATGATACAGGCGATAATCAGGCCATCCAAGGTAGAAGAGGTAAAAAATGCCCTTGATGAGGCAGGCTATACCAGCCTTACCTCTATTGAGATAAAAGGCAGAGGCCGGCAAAAGGGCATTACCCAGATATGGCGTGGCGAAGAATACCAGGTGGACATGCTGCCCAAGGTGAAGGTGGAACTGGTCGTCCCCGATGATAAAGAGGATGAGGTGGTGGAGATCATCAGAAAGGCAGCTTACACCGGAAATATCGGTGACGGCAAGATCTTCGTCCTGCCAGTGGAAAAGACCATCCGTATCAGGACGGGCGAGACGGACGACAAGGCGCTGTAGCCGTCCCTTATATTTTTGCCACCTTTTTTTTACTTTTCTACAGGCTCTGATCGACCTCGCTTCTGAGCCATGCATGGCGGTCGGCCACGCGTTTTTTTCTTTCTGGCAGGAGGCTTCTCGGTGCGGTTGTTGATCGCTATATCTATCTCTCGGGCAAAATTTACCATTCCATCGAATCCCTCGAAGGTAGATGTGCGATTGTGGCATATATCGCAAATTGGTATGTTCAACTTTCGTATTGCAGGCTGATCTTCGGCCCCGGGAATGATAAGATCTACATTCTCTATGGACAGCAATTCACCAAGGTCGCCAGGATTGAGCTTATTTGCGTCGACTGCATCCCTGCCAATATAATTTCTTATCCTCTGGCGATCGACCCAATTTCCATACCGAATGCCAACGATCACAACCTCTATCCCCAGCTCGTTTGATGCCCTGATCAGAGATGCAGCCTTAGAAGCTCCGTTCAAGAAAATTGCAGCTCTCTTTCCTGCGAATTTGGCCCTATAATGCTCTATCTTCCGACATATTCTCTTTGTCTCTCTGGCGATCATCCTCTCGGATTCTTCAATTATGCCGGGATTTTCGAAGAACTCCGCGGCAGTTCTTAAGGCTGAAGATGTCTCTTCGATGCCCAGGAAGCTCACATTTCGGTAGGGTATGCCATACTCCTCTTCAAATCGCCTGGCTAGGGAGCCAATGGAGCTGCTACACTGTACCAGATTCAGATCTGCGCAATGAGCCCTCTGAATCTCTGCAACTCTTGAATCACCGGTTATTGCAGATATCACCTCAATACCCAGCTCTTCAAGGTAGGATCTGATAGGCCATAGATCTCCTGCAATGTTGTAATCTCCCAGGATGTTCACTGAATAGGGGCTTATGGGCTTGTAGCTCCTGCTGCCTATCAGCCTCAAGAGTGCATTGCATGCTGCTTCGTATCCCGTCTCCGCCTGGAAACCCATGCTACCCACCGGAATGACAGGTATCCTCAGATCCTTCGCCGCAGATTCACACACTTCACTGACATCGCAACCCATTGTCTCGGTCATGCAGGTGGAATAGACGAATATGGCCTGGGGCTTGCAGGCTGCAGCTAGCTCCCGCATGACTTGAGCAGATAATCCTAAATTATCGAAGAATATCTTATCTCGTTTACCATGAAGCATTGGTTGGCTGGAAATGCTTCCACGCGCGTTCCAGGCATATGTAGCGCATGTAGCGCATTCAAGTGGTCCTTGGACCACATGCATGGCATCTGCTATTGGATTCAAAACAGATATCGCTCTGGAGTAAGCACAGGCTCCATGAGCTGCATCTTCATCGAAGAGGCTCTTTTCGCACGCTAGAGACTTTAATTCATCCATTCCTTTCTGCTTTCATCTACAGCCCAAAATTATTTTCATTGAAAAGGGATCCACAATTCCCAACTCCAGCAATAGGCTAAAATGCATAGGTATTTGGAGTTATTTGAGAAGCATTAGGAAGAATATAGATGAGTTCGGAAAATGTCATAACCAACTACGTAAGCTACTCCGGCCTGAAGACCGGAGCTTTCAGCAGCCCTGATCTGGTCTGTTCCAAAAATCAGAGACCAGATCGGACCTCCAGGCCAGCCTACATGCAGCGACGATCTGCAGAGGTCCCAGTCTTGCTGGAACATTGGCCTCAGATCTGCCAAAGACGGCTTCAAATCGTGTTTCGACCGCACCCTTTCGGGCAAGAGTCTGGCAGAGCCATACAGGATCAGCATCAAGCGGTTTACCGCGAGGGTGCCTAAGATGCCCAAGTACAATACAGGAGATGGATTTGGCATGTTAAATATGTATGCAGAGCACAGCGAAAGTAATGGGTGGGGCACGCTCCTCCCCGGCCTAAAGACCGAGGCTTCCGCTGCCCCTACACCCCGGAGCGATCTGTGAATGCTTCCCGGCTGAAAGAGCTGGCTTGTATTTCTTCTGCGAACAGACTGCAGAAAAACTTTTAACTTTTTAGCGGTCATTATGCTCAGATGAATTCCGTTGATCGAGCCATGAAAGAGACTGGCGAACCGATTTCTGCAGGCAGAGTCCCTGTAGACGATATAGAGATGTATTTCGAGGTTCACGGCCAGGGCGAGCCCTTGCTCATGATCATGGGCCTGGGGGGCCACTCGCTCGACTGGGGGTGGATAGTGCCCCAGAGATTGGCAGAAAGCTACAGGGTGATTCTCTTTGACAACCGCGGAGCAGGGCGCAGCGATCAGCCTCCTGGCCCCTTAACCATAGGGCAGATGGCAAAAGATGCCGCGGGCCTGCTGGATGCATTGGGAATTGATCATGCCCATGTATTCGGAGGAAGCATGGGGGGCATGATTGCTCTGCAAATGGCTTTGGATTACCCCAAGCAAGTCGACAAGCTGGTGCTCGGAGGCACAACCGCTGGTGGAAGCTCCAGGACCAATCCGCCGCCCGAGATCCAGAAGTATTTCTATCCGAGGACGGACCTTTCCGCCCATGACTACCTTTGGTGGACTGGAGCGGTATGCTATCCGCCGGAGTTCATTGAGGCCCATCCGGATATAGTGGAGAGGAAGATCCAGGCCAATCTCGCCTTTCCTGGAACCCTTGCTGCCTATGAGGCCCAGCTCAAGGCCTTCAATGAGTTCGATGTCGAAGGGCGCCTGGGCTTTATTCGCGCGCCTACGATGGTGATAATCGGCAAACGAGATGTGCTGATTCCGCCGCCCAATAGCTTCGAGATCGCCCGAAAAATTCCGGGCGCACAGATGCGGGAGATCGAAGGCGCAGGGCACATCTTCTGGATCAGCCATCCTGAGGAGACTGTATTGATAGTAAAGGAGTTCCTGGGATGAGGCGATGGTGGTGCATTGGCTGAGCCGAAGCGGAGTGCAATATACTTGGGATGTCTGGCGCTACTGCCATATCTTCCCATTGATCTACATAGCTGGAGAGATTATGAATTGCCCCTAAAAAAGCTCTTAGCTTGCCGCGAGAAATGATGGAATCTGTCGAAATATCTGCATATTCTGTATCGATAATTCTCATTAACATCACTAGATCCGCTATTGAGGAAGGTTCTTCATCGCTGCTAATAGCTCATCTCTCCTTGATTCCAGATAGTCGAGTTCCTGAAAATCCTCCAGAACATCCTCCTCCCGAACTTCCCCTTTTTTCAGCTTATCATCCAGCTCGAGTATGGATCTCACGTCATGCTTTCTCCTAATCTCGAATATCTCTGCTTCGATGCACCTGAGTTCTTTTTCAAGGAAGGCCTTGATGCTAGCCTGAAACCAGAACGTCACGATCCATCTTCAGGGCACTTGCAACTTCATCGATAACTACCATGATCGGATACCAACCAATAAAACTATCATTAAGATATTTCAATATCTTCAGCGTTCTGGGCTATCCCCAAATGGGCAAGTCCGCGGCAAACGACAAGCATTATCCCAGGGCGGATCTCCCGAAATTATTGCTACCACGAGTCCAGGCAACCACGCCCCACCCCGCCTACAGGGGCGCGAGCCCTCGGGATGCGACTCGAAGGCATACATCTCTTTAACTCGTATGAGGCGGAAAAAAGGAATTTTTAATGGGCAGACTATGCTTTTATCCTATGGAATTGATCAATGGCAGCTATCGCTGGCGTTCCATGTTCGAGATAAACCATCTCAAATTCATTCTCAGAGATTATCGTTCCAAAGCCATATCCATTACTCTCGGCAATGTATAACGTCTTGTTATCCGCACTAATTGCTCCTGCAAAAGCCTCTACAACCTCTTCTCCATCTCGCATAAACGTTATATTTCCTGTGAAGAGGCGGTCCGTCTGCTCGACGACAGCAAGAACAATGCGGTCGTCTTCCACCAGATCATGAGCTCCATCTTCAATAAAATATGCCGGCGCAGATCCTGCCCAGTTGCCCACGAGGTCAGGAACTTGAGCCGCACAGATCCCCGTAATCAGTATGATCAAAAATATTAGCCAAATCCTTCGCATTGATCTCATTGCATCACCCTTGATTATAGCGAGCATCCATTTATATTTCAATGGCGGTTCAAAATTATCTATTATTATTCATATATATTTATTTAACATATTGCATAATGGTGCCCTTCATCCGCCTGGAGAAGTATTCTGGCTCGAATCAGGTTTCTTGCAGAGGACTTGCCTTTACAAAGGTATCATCTAAAATGAAACCCCTGAAACAATTGCGCACTATTTTATGGAGTCTAAAAAAAGCAACCATAGTTCCGATTGGGCAGTCAAATCAGTCCGACCAGAGAGCCTGGATGATTTCCGGGTTCTGAAAAACGGCAGTGATCGGCCCGAGGCATATCCCTTCCTTAGGGCTTGGTGGCTGAGTGCTGTTTGATGGCAAAAATCATCAGCCTGCAATGGCCAGGCCTCAAGGCCAGCTTGCAATCAATTTATATGGAATCGTGGTCTATTATCATCTCGGTACATAAGATCCAGTGTGAGAGAAACATACTAATGCAATAATGCGCAAATATCTATGCAAAATGGGCATTCGATAAATCGCCAGCACTCCCATCCGGGACTCTAATTGAACCCATTTATTCATTTAGAATTCTGAGATCTTCTCTCCAGGTATATCCAGACTGCAATGCAATAAACAGAATCGAGCTTCCGCAAACCAAACCAGGTGTCAAGAATTGATTCAGAGCAAAAATCGAATTTATAGAACAGTAAGTCGCCTTAGAGCGCGCTTCGACAGCACTACTGCACCACTTCTGCTTAATTCTGAGCAGCAACAACGATCCGAGCTGTCAAGCACCCGCCAGCTGGAAGGCCATGCAGCGGAGCTCGCAGAACGCCATGAGGTTGACCCCATGCCTGGCAAGGATTTGCTCTTGCCAAGGCTGGCTGAGAACGAAGCGATCCTTCTCAAGGCAAACGAGCTGCTGACCGGAGCGGTGGCGGCGAATCTCAGGATTACGCCTGCCTCAGAGGAGTTTCTGGACAACTTCTATATGATGGAAGAGCAGATTCTCATGGCCAGGCAGCATCTGCCCAAGGGTTATAGCAAAGAGCTGCCACATATGCTTAATGGATCGCTGGCAGGCTACCCGCGCATTTATGATATTGCCAAAGAGCTAATTGCTCGTACCGATGGCCGGGTGGATGCAGAAAGCCTGAAGCGCTTTGTGGATGCTTATCAGACAAAATCAGTTCTAAATCTGGGCGAGCTCTGGGCAGTTGCGATCATGCTCCGCCTGGCATTGATCGAGAACCTGCGAAATATTTCTTTGCGAATCATTCAAGACAGGATCGACCGCGATCTGGCCAATCGCTGGGCGGTTCAGATCATCAAGACGGCAGAGATAGAGCCTAAGGGCTTGATTATTGCAGTGGCTGATCTGGCCCAGTCGGATCCTCCTTTGTCCAGTGCATTTGTAACCGAATTTGCCCAAAGGCTGGAGGGACAGGGACAGGCTATGACTCTCCCTCTATTCTGGATTGAAGAGCGTCTCTCCGAAACAGGAAAGTCAATCGGACATCTGGTCCAGGAGGATATAAAGCAGGCGCCTGCTGATAAGGTCTCCATTGCTAATAGCATCGCAAGCTTTCGTTTTCTTGACTCCATGGACTGGAAACGATTTGTAGAGGGAACGAGCGTTGTCGAGAAGGCACTCCGCTCCGATCCTGCAGGCACATATGACAAGATGGATTTTGCTACGCGGGATCGCTACCGTCATGCAGTGGAGAGCATTGCAAAGCGCAGCCTGCTGACTGAAGAAGATGTCGCCAATAAAGCAGCAAATCTGGCCCGGGAGAGTGCCACGGCCAGGGGTATCGACGATAGAAGTGCGCATGTTGGCTTCTATCTGATCGACAAGGGCCTGCCTTATCTGGAGAGAGAGGCGGATTTGAGCCTGTCCTTAATCGAGTCCTTCAACAGTACCATGCTCAGGTTCCCTCTGCTCTTCTATATCGGCGCCATAGCTCTTATTACTGCACTCATCATGATCACAGTACTGACACATGCTCATACCCTTGGATCACTCGGATGGCTGCAAATCCTGGCTTTTATTCTGCTGGTGATCTGCATAAGCAGTCCTGTAGTAGGGCTGGTTAACTGGCTGGCAACAATGGTTGTCCGTCCACATGCTCTGCCTAGAATGGACTTCTCCTCAGCAATTCCCGATGAGATGCGGACACTGGTGGTGGTACCATCAGTTCTGTCCAGTCCTGAAAAGATCGATGACCTGCTGGAGGGGCTTGAGATCAGATACCTGGCAAACCGGGATCACAACCTTCACTTCGGCCTCTTGACCGACCTGGTCGATGCCAAGCAGGAGATTATGCCAGAGGATGAGCACCTGCTGCAGAGGGCCCGCCAGGGAATCGAGGCGCTCAATGAAAGGTACCATGAGAGCATCTTCTTTCTCTTTCCCCGTTTGCGCAGGTGGGACTCTGATGAGGAGATCTGGCGGGGCTATGAGAGAAAGAGAGGCATACTCGAGGAGCTAAACTTTTTATTGCGAGGCGGATCCGAAAACAGCTTTTCTGTGATAACAGGCGACGTATCAATCCTCCCCGGAGTAAAATATGTCATTACAGTTGATGAAGATACCATGATGCCATTCGAATCTGCCCGGATTCTTGTGGAGACCATGGCCCATCCCCTCAACCACCCCAGATTCGATAAGGATAAGCGATATGTCGTCGAAGGCTACAGTATACTCCATCCTCGCCTGAGCTCAGGCATGAATGAAGCAGAAAAATCGCGGTTTGTGAAGCTCTTTGGAGGAGAGCCGGGAATTGATCCCTACACCCGAGAGGTCTCGGACGTCTACCAGGACATCTTCGGGGAAGGATCATTTACTGGAAAGGGGATCTACGACGTGGATGCTTTCTCCCAGTCACTAGGCGGACGCTTTCCAGAGAATCTGATCCTGAGCCATGATCTTCTGGAGGGAAGCTACGCCAGAGCGGCACTGGTCAGCGACGTCCAGTTCTATGAGGACTATCCTTACCATTACGCCTCAGACGTTAGCCGGCGGCATAGATGGATCCGGGGAGACTGGCAGATTGCCAGCTGGCTTCTCACGCGCGTGCCAGGTCCAGGTGGCATGGTCATGGACAATCCAATCTCAGGGCTATCCCGATGGAAGATCTTCGATAACCTCAGGCGAAGTCTGGTGGCGCCTGCCCAGATCTCTTTGCTGCTCTTGGCATGGGTAGCCCTTCAGCACCCCATCTTCTGGACCTCTATGGTAGTAGGAGCAGTTCTTGCTCTGCCTGTGCTGGCTTCCATCAGAACTATATTGAGCAAGTCAGAAGGGCTCTTTTTATACAAGCATCTGCATTATGCGGGGAGGGCAATTGCCAGATATCTGGCACAGGCAACTCTCAGCCTGATATTTCTGCCTTTTGAGGCATACTTCAGCCTTGATGCTGTTGTGCGCACCGGAGGGCGGATGCTATTCACCCATAAGCGACTCCTGGAATGGAACACCTCAGGCAGCGCCCAAAACCGCAGCCAGAGCAATTTGAGTGGATTCTACAGATCGATGTGGATAGCCCCGGCAGTAGCTATCAGCCTGATATCTTATCTCGCGTTTTGGCGTCCTGGTCTGCTGAGCACTAGCTGGCCGCTGCTGGCATCCTGGATCCTCGCCCCTGTTGTTGCCTGGTGGATAAGCCTACCCCTGGATACGCCCAGGGCAGAATTGAGCCCAGATCAGACGCTCTTTTTGCGCAAGCTTTCCAGAAGGACGTGGAGGTTCTTTGAGACATTCGTTACGCCTAAAAGCCACTGGCTTCCGCCGGACAACTATCAAGAGAATCCGCGCTCTGTGGTGGCGAATGGCACCTCGCCTACGAATATGGGATTGTCACTGCTAGCGAACCTGACAGCATACGATTTCGGCTATATCTCTGCGGGAAGGCTGATAAGGCGGAATGCTAGTGCCCTGAATACAATGAAAAACCTGGAACGGTTTCAGGGTCATTTTTATAATTGGTATGATATTAAAAAATTAAAGCCGATGATGCCCAGATATATCTCAACTGTTGATAGCGGTAACCTGGCGGGTCATCTCTTGACCTTAGAGCAGGGCCAGCTCGAGCTAATAGATCAGAAAATTCTGTCAGATCGTGCATTTTGCGGTCTGGAGGATACTCTGCAGATATTGAAGGATGCAGCCACCAGGGGCGGCGAGTCAGCAGAGGACAAGAAAGGAATTGCACCATTCCAGGTGCTCGAACAGATTGATCGATTCAAATCTGAGATTCATTCGCCCCCAGAGAACCTTTCTGCGGCCTGGCAGTTGCTGGACCGGCAAGCAAAAGCAACGGCATCGATGATAAGCCTTATTGAGCGAGAAGAGAATAGCGATCTGTTGTGGTGGGCTAGAGCTTACAAGCGGCAGCTCCGGGATCATAAGAGTGATCTGATCTATCTTGCCCCCTGGCTCATGCTGCCCATCTGGATACTGGAGCATCCAATTCCCGGGGAAATCCCGGAGCATGAATCAAATGAGCTGGCTGGAAAGAGAAGCGAGCTGGAAGCTGAGCTTCTCGGACATAACTATATTCCATCTTTAGGAGAGGTCCCAGGAGTGTCAGAAAAGGTGGCAGGCGTTATAGATCAGATCAGCAGGTGCTTTGTAGAAGACTGCCAGGAGGAACGAGATTGGCTAGAGGAGCTGAGGTCAAAGACAACTGACGCCAGGAGGCGTGCAGACGAGAGAATTGCGTCTATTGAATGGCTTGCTCAGACCTGCGGCGAACTGGCAGAAATAAAATATGATTTCCTCTTCAATAACTCGCGTCGGCTTCTTTCTATCGGCTATAATATCGAGAACTTAGAGCTTGATGAGAGCTGCTACGACCTCTTAGCATCCGAGGCCAGACTATGCAGCTATGTGGCCATTGCCCAGGGTCAGCTCCGACAGGAGCACTGGTTTGCTCTGGGTCGCATGCTCACCATAGCAGGGGGAGATTTCGCTCTGCTTTCCTGGGGTGGGACAATGTTTGAGTATCTCATGCCGCTATTGATTATGCCGACTTATGGAAACACCCTTCTTGATCAGACCTGCATATCGATAGTCAAGCGGCAGATCGAATATGGACAACAACGAAAAGTTCCCTGGGGCATCTCAGAATCTGGCTATAGTGTCGTAGATGTCAATCAGATCTATCAATACAGGGCTTTCGGAGTCCCGGGCCTTGGACTGAAACGTGGGCTGGCCAACGACCTGGTAGTAGCGCCTTATGCCTCCGCCATGGCTCTGATGGTCCTTCCTCAAGAGAGCTGCGTCAATCTGAAGCGTTTGGCAGATGAGGGTTATCTGGGAGAATATGGCTTTTATGAAGCTATCGATTATACCCCATCCCGTCTGGCCCAGCATCAGAGAAGCGCAATAGTCCAGTCCTTCATGTCTCACCATCAAGGGATGAGCCTTCTCTCTTTGGCTTATGTCCTGTTGGACCGGCCAATGCAAAGAAGATTCATGGCCAATCCCATCTTCCAGGCTGCAGATCTGCTTCTTCAGGAAAAGATTCCTCTGGCCAAGGCATTTTATCCTCATGCTGCAGAGGCATCGTCATCAATCTGGAGGGCGGGCATGCTTGAGCGCAAAGGCTCTGTGCGCGTCTTCAGTGATCCGAGCAGTGCCTTTCCCAATGTGCATCTTCTCTCCAATGGCAACTACAACGTGATGATCACCGGTTCTGGCGCAGGCATTAGCCGGTGGAAGGATATTGCAGTCACCCGCTGGCATGGCGATGCTACCCTGGATAATGAGGGACAGTTCTTCTATATCCGTGACCTGGAGAACAATGATTTCTGGTCGGCAGGATATCAGCCTGCATGCAGAGATTCAAGGACTTATCAGGTCATATTCGAGGGATCGAAGGCAGAGATTCGGTCAATGATTTGGGGGATTGATGCCCGTAGCGAAATTGTAGTCTCGCCTGAGGACGACGTTGAGTTAAGGACCATAAGTCTCACCAACCGTTCATCTGCAAAGCGGAAGATTGAGCTGACAAGCTATGCAGAGGTCGTTCTTACGGCCCTAGCCGCTGACGCGACTCATCCTGCTTTCAGCAACCTATTCGTGGAGACGAAGATCCTGCCCAAAAATTCTGCTATCCTGTGCACTCGACGACCGAGGTCTGAGGATGAGAAGACGCCCTGGATGTTGCATATGATGGCGTCGAAGAATGTTGCCGATGATTCAATCTCTTTTGAGACGGATAGGTCCAGGTTCATAGGCAGAGGAAGAGACGTCGCCGATCCTGTGGCAATGACAGGAACGGCGAGTCTATCAAATAGCGAGGGCCCCGTCCTGGATCCGATAGTCTCCATCAGGTGCATAGTTTCGATAGATCCAGGCGAGACAATGCGGGTGAACTTCATCACCGGAATTGCAGAGACGGAAGATGAAGCCATTAAGCTGATCGAAAAATACCATGACGTACGAATGGCCGAGCGCGTACATAATCTGGCCTGGACCCACAATCAAATGATCATGCAGCAGCTCAACATATCAGATGGCGATGTTCACCTTTATATGCGCCTTGCCAGCGCAATAATCTATCCCAACTCAAACTGGCGGGCAGGCTCGGGCGTTCTCATGAAAAACCAGCTTGGCCAGTCAGGCCTGTGGGCTTTTGGCATATCAGGCGATTTCCCAATTGTCCTCCTTCGGATCACAGATCGGTCTAATATCAATCTCGCCCGTGAGTTCCTGAGGGCTCATGCCTACTGGCAGATGATGGGGATTGTCGTGGATCTGGTGATCTGGAATGAGGATAGCTCGGGATATCGGCAGGAGCTTTATGATGAAATTATGGGTCTGATCTCCGTCAGCACAAGTGCATTTGATCCGAAGCGATTTGGTGGAGTTTATGTAATACAAGATGACCAGGTATCTGAAGAGGCCGGAGTCCTGATGGAGGCCGTGGCCAGTGCCATATTCACCGATTATCGGGGAACATTCGAAGAGCAGCTCAAACGCGAAAGGAGACCACGCGCGCCGGTGCCTCTCTTAAAGCCAGAAAAAACCTTGAAGGTCGAGACCTACAGGCCGATTGAATCTACAGGCCAAGACCTCATCTTCTTTAATGGTCTTGGTGGTTTCACAAAGGATGGACGCGAATATATAATCCGCTTAGCTCCGGGGGAAGTCACACCTGCCCCCTGGTCGAATGTGATAGCAAATCACAATTTTGGAACGGTAATATCCGAGTGCGGCAGCTCTTATACCTGGTCAGAAAACTCTCAGCAGTTCCGTCTGACCCCCTGGTACAACGATCCTGTAAGCGATCATAGCGGCGAAGCGCTATACATTCGAGATGAGTTGAGTGGAGATTTCTGGTCTCCTTCCGCACTTCCTGCCCGGGGCAAGACGCCTTATACCTGCAGGCACGGCTTTGGCTACAGCGTCTTCGAGCATAAAGAGTTCGGAATTGCATCCGAGCTGTGGGTATATGTGGCAATGGACGCACCAGTCAAGTTTTGCCGGCTTGTTGTTCGCAATGAATCCGGCATCTTCCGCCAGCTTTCCCTGACCTGTTACATCGAGCAGGTCTTGGGAGACCTGCGTTCCAAGACCGGAATGCATGTGGTCACAGAGATCGATCCAAGGACCGGTGCCCTATTTTCTAGAAACCCGTTCAATACGGATTTCCCGGGAAGAATCGTCTTCTTAGATGTGAATACGAAAATCAACAGCTTCACTGGCGACCGGACTGAGTTCCTGGGAAAGAACGGCAGCATGACCAGGCCAGCTGCGTTAGCCAGAGAGACGCTATCTAACCGGATTGGTGCGGCCATGGACCCCTGTGCAGCAATTCAGGTCAGAATAGATCTGCAGGATAAAGAGGATGTCGAGATCATATTTACCTGTGGAGCTGGGCAGAATGTGGAAGATGCACGCAGTCTGGTCAAACGTTTTCGAGGATCGGCTTCCGCTCGCACCGCTCTCGAGCAGGTTTGGAGCTACTGGAATCATACCCTTGGCGTGGTGCACGTGGAGACGGAAGATAAAGCTCTTGATGTGCTCACCAATGGCTGGCTCCTCTACCAGACACTATCTTGCCGCATGTGGGCGCGAACCGGATACTACCAGTCGAGCGGAGCCTATGGCTTCCGGGATCAGCTTCAGGATTCAATGGCTCTCATCTATGCAGAGCCGGAAATTTTCCGTGAGCATCTACTGCGCTGTGCTTCCCATCAGTTCGTGGAAGGAGATGTTTTGCACTGGTGGCACCCACCATTTGAACGGGGAGTGCGCACGCACAGTTCTGATGATCGCCTCTGGCTGCCGCTGGCAGCTCATCGCTACGTAACGACAACAGGAGATGTTGGTGTGCTTAACGAAAGCACCCACTTCATTACGGGTGGGCTCTTAGCTCCCGATGAAGACTCCTGCTACCACCTGCCTGCCAGGTCTGCGGAATCGGGCACTCTTTATGAGCACTGCGTCAGATCCATCAAGCGCAGTCTGCAGTTTGGCCGGCACGGCCTGCCTCTAATGGGAACGGGCGACTGGAACGATGGCATGAATCACGTAGGCTACCAGGGATTGGGCGAAAGCGTCTGGAATGCTTTCTTCCTATACGATGTGCTCGCAAAGTTCAAGGATATTGCCCATCTCTTTGGCGATTCCGCCTTTGCTGAGCTTTGTGCAAGCGAGGCTGCAACTCTGCGGGAGAATATCAGGCAGAGCGGCTGGGATGGCCATTGGTACCTGCGGGCATACTTCGACAATGGAGATCCACTCGGGTCCATTGCCAATGAGGAGTGCCAGATAGATTCAATCCCCCAGAGCTGGTCGGTTCTATCCGGGGCGGGAGACCCAGAAAGATCAAGGGAAGCAATGGAGGAAGTGGATCATAGACTGGTCAACAGGGACAATTCTGTGATACAGCTTTTGCAGCCACCATTTGATAGGTCCAGCTTGAATCCCGGATATATCAAAGGATATCTTCCAGGTGTGAGAGAGAATGGCGGGCAGTATACCCATGCCGCCATATGGGTGATTATGGCTTTTGCCTCTTTGGGCGACAGCGCCCGGGCCTGGGAGCTGTTGGATCTGATCAATCCGGTGATGCATGGCTCGACCCCAAATCAGGTGGCAATTTACCGGGTTGAGCCTTATATCGTGGCAGCAGATATCTGTGCTCTCCCTCCGAATGCAGGGAGGGGAGGATGGACATGGTACACAGGCGCTTCTGGCTGGATGTACCGCCTCATATTGGAATCACTGCTCGGTATAACCTTGGAAGTGGACAGGCTGCGATTTCAGCCCTGCATTCCCGACGACTGGAAATCCTTCAAAGTACATTATCATTATCGTGAGACATTCTATCATATCACTGTTATGCGGATTGGATCCGCGGAAGAAGTGACTGTGGATGGGATTATACAGACCGATGGGACTGTACACCTCGTTGACGATAAAAAAGAGCATTTAGTGGAGGTAAGGATAAGCTAGTGAGAGATAGGATCTTCATCCTCCCTTCATCTTCAAAAGATCAGTATTTTTATCCCCATAACCGTAGCAGTCACAATACTGGCTGCGATCAATATTCCTGTCGCAACGGCAGCAAGGGCGGGCAGGAACCGGAAGCCCAGGAGGAAGGCAATAGCACAGCCAGTCCAGGCCCCAGTCATAGGAAGGGGTATGGCCACGAAGATGATCAGGGCGATCAATCCAAAGTTCTCATGCTTTTGAATATACTTGCTGCGGGTGCGAGCGAATAGCCAGGTGAAGAATCTATCTCCAATGGTATAACGCCGCAGGTAATCGGATACAGGACCCAGAAATAGAAGCAGAGGAACCACGGGAAGGAGGTTTCCCAGGACGGATATGAGAAATGCCTGGTACCATGAGTATCCGTAATATCCAATGGCTAAAGGTATGGCTCCCCGAACCTCGGATACTGGAAGAGCGGCCACCATGAGAGTGACCAGCCACGAGGGAATTATGAGAACCATCCGTATTTCCTCAAAAGATTGGCAATGGCAATAGCTTCGGCCTCACCGATATCTTTTCCCTGCTCAGGCGGCATGCTGCTGAAGGTCCTCTTACTCTCCTATAGTTCCTTTGATCTCCACCTTGAAGACGGTCTCCTGGGTGGGTGAGGAGACGGAGATGCTCAGGTCCACGGGGATCTTCCCCAGAGCGATGGAAAGGGGCGCATCCGAGGTGGCGACATTCACCTTCACACCCTGAGATAGCCGGGTGAGGGCGCCGATAATGGACTCAAAGTCCACCGTCTGGGCGACCTCCTTGAGATCCGGGACCACAGTGATTGGAGCCAGCTTGATGGGCTCGACCGCAATGGGGTTTTGAGAGTCGCCTGATATCCGAGCGGATATGGGGCTAGAGCCATCTCCAGCCACCTGAATGCTCAACGCTCCATCCTTTCCCGAGCCCTTGACCTTGGCCACTATGGGGTACTTTTCCTGGTCCTCCGATCCCTGAACAATAGCCCTTGCATCAGCATCTACTTTGAAGCTCACCATCATATCACGGGAAGTGGTTGGATTTTCTCGGATATAAAGGTGGCATAGGCCCAGGCGATGGCTCAGGGCAACAGGCATGTATAATAGCCGGAATATGGCCAGAATAAATGGCCCCGGAGGCGAAAGCCTGATATCTTATGCGACAGTACCTTCCCACTGATGGTTGAAGTAGGATATTTACATATTGATAGTCCCATTGCTGTTATTTCTTCCAATAACCGTCCGGAGACTGACAATGCAGTCGGTTTGATCTTGCTGGATGGCTTCGACCTTGATGTCGTCTCTCCTTCTCAGATCCAATCCCGTCTGAGCGACGTAAAGCAGAGGCTCAGGGAATGGAGGGAGGGCAGGGCTAACTTCCCAGATATCCACGATGGACAGCGCGCAGAAGAAAAAGAGGCAAAAAAACTAAGGCGCGATGCCGCCCTCGGCCTTTGTGCAACATGCTCTGAGGATGGGCCCCTCCTGGACGCGGCGAGAATTGCTGCCCAGAACCTCTGCCTGCTTGAGCTGAAGATGTCCAGCATTCGCGATCCCATCCGGTTGCTGGAGCTTATCCCTATTTTGAAGCGCTCTGGAGTCACCCTATCCCTCAGGATCAGGCCAGAGGATCTCTCCAATACATTGCTGCAAAAGCTCAACGAGAGCGATCTGGACCTGATTCACCTCGACCTGCGCGGCCTTAATGGAGTCAGCCCCAAGCTGGTCAAGAAAGCAGCTGATATTCGCGGTCCGGCGATAATGGCTCTGGCTGATGTGGGAGATTTTGAGGATGCCAGGACCCTCCTGGCGATGGGGGCAGATGTGGTATCTCTGCGCGGAGCCGATCCCGAGTTCGTCCAGTGGCTCGCCGGGGCCATGCTCGAATATGATCTTCTCAGCGGCTGGTGCAACGCCCCCAAGCATATTTGTGCGGGCGGAGACCTGCGCGGCCTGACCTTCTGCTGTCCTCCAGTCAAGAACTGCGCGGTGTTCGGCGCCCTTAAGAGAGCGGGCCTCTCCCCGGAGGAGTTCGTGAACCGGAAGCTCGCTTTTGCCAAAGGAACTCCTCTGGAGAAGGGAGAGGGCACATGCTTTGGAAGCCTGGTCTGGTGCTGCAAGATCAGCAAGCCCTGCTACCTGCGGGACGAGGCGCTATCCAGGGCGAAGCTCTCCGAAAAGGAATACATGGAACTGAAAAAGAAGCTGGCAGAGAAGATCCTGCAAAAGATCCATTGATCACATATGCGCGGGTCATTAGAGAGATCGGATCGAGTGGCTCAGTGCGCAGTTCTCGCCATGCTCTTCGAGCTCTCCTCCAGTCCCAAGCCAGGTAATGTCGACCGCTGCCACGATTTTTCTGATATCCGGTTTCATCACTTCCTGACCAGCGCAGTCTCTGCTTATCCCGTCTTCAGGAAGGCGGCGAGTGGCGAAGGAAGCCCCGGGTCGCTCATACTGGAAGGGGTGGCAGCCTGGGGGGACTGGAACCTGAGAAGCAACACCCACTTCGGCTCGCTGGTGCTACTGATCCCTCTCGCCCTGGCTGCAGGCCGGATGGCGGGTCATGAACGAGCAGGTCATGAACACGGTCAAGAAACGAAACAGGACGAGAGCCAGGAGAATGGACCGGATGATGGGGTGGATGATGGGCTTGAGGAGGAGTTGGCGAGAGTTCTGAGGAGCACCACCGTCCAGGATGCATTAGACTTCTATCGGGCCTTCGATCTGGCGGGAGCAAGAGTAGTGCAGGTCGATGATTTCAGCCTGAAGGATCCGGACTGGGAAAGAAAGCTGATTGATGGCAACCAATCCCTTCTCGAACTGATGAGACTTTCCCTGGATCATGATATCGTTGCTCGCGAATGGGCCACGGACTTTGAGCGATCATTCCAGCTCGCCGGAAGGCTGCGGGAGATGGTATCCATATACGGCCTCAATGATGGCGTGGTCAGGACCTTCCTTGAAGCCCTGGCCGAGGTGCCAGACAGCCTTATATCCGCCAAGTTCGGAAGGGAAAGAGCGGTGGAAGTATCCCGTATGGCTGTAGATGCGCTCCTTGATTCCACCCTGAATAAGGCCAGGAAGATGGATTGCGAACTGAACAACAGGGATATGAATCCGGGCTCTACAGCAGACCTGATTGCGGCATCTTTATTTATCTCTCTTCTGAGGAGATTGCGGTTTTGATCATGTTCTATGGCAAAGAGGCTCTTGATGAGCTGGGAATACTGGAGGGCATAAACGAGATAATTGCCACCACAGAGACAGGTGGCAGAGTAAATGCTGCTCCTTTAGGAATTATCAGGAGTGAGGATAGCCTATATATCCGCTTATTTTTAGGAACTCACACCTATGAGAATATCCTCACCAGGAAATGGTTTGTGGCCAATGTCACCCACGATGCCTGGATCTTCGCGGAGACAGCTTTAGAGGACCTGCCCCAGGAGTACTTCACGCATTGCGATGGCCTGCCGATTCTAAAAGATACTGAGGCCTGGCTGCTATTCAAGTGCGATCCCTTCGCTTCGGATATCATAATCGCCAATATCGAGCCGGTAAAAGGGGAGCTATTGAGAAAGGACTTCCGGGCAGTCAACCGGGGAGCCAACCTGGTAGTAGAAGCAGCGGTAGCTGCCACCAGATATATGTCCCTTCGAAGCGATAATTATTTCGAGGAGTTGATGAAGACCCAGAGGATAATAAACCGCTGCGGCAACCCCAGAGAGAGAGAGGCGATGGAGAGGCTAATGGACCGGATCGATAACTTCGCCCATAAGAGATAGGCGATTAATGATAGAAATTCGATTTCTATGAGTACCCTTGAACGTTTGCCTGTAGGCTGTCAGAGCCTGGACCTCCTTCTGGGCGGAGGATTTGAGTCGGGCATAATCACTGAGCTCTATGGTGAATCGGGATCAGGGAAGAGCAACATCGTCCTGCAGCTGGCGGTGGCTGCGGTGGCCAGGGGCTTTCGGGTGATCTTCATCGATACGGAGGGCTTCTCCGCTGAGAGGTTCAAGCAGATTGCCGGACCTGGTGCTGCAGATATAGCGGCCAAGATAATGATCTTCGAGCCCATGAGCCTCGAGCAGCAGGCAATGGCCATCAGGGAGGCATCAAAGATCGCAGGAAGGGATCTGGGGCTGGTTATTCTTGATTCGGCGACGTCTCTTTACCGCATGCTCCTGGAGGCGGAGGACAGCCGGCCTGCCCGTCGAGCTCTGACCGTCCAGCTCTCGGAGCTGCAGGAGATCGCCCGGAGGCACAGGATTCCTGTGGTCATAACCAATCAGGTCTATACCGATATCGAGAGCAACTCCCTTCGGCCATTAGGCGGCACATATCTGGAGCACATGTGCAAAGCGATAATATTTCTAGAAAAGGCCGGAGAGGGCCTGCGGAGAGCACAGCTGATGAAGCACCGCTCCCTGCCGGAAAATAGAACTGCAGAGTTCCGTCTGACCGCCCGGGGCCTGGAGTGATAGCAGACAAGAGGCGGCTAAAGGCGGGCCTTCATGATAAATGCTGCCTCTCCATCGGAGTAGTAAGAGGGACAGATGCCTCTTATCTGAAATCCCAGGTTGGAATAAAGAGATTGAGCCTTCCTGTTGCTGACTCTCACCTCAAGAGTAGCACCCAATGCTCCTAAATTGCGGAAGGACTTGAGGACGGCCAGCATCAGCCTCATGCCTATCCCTCTGCCCTGATATCGCGGCCTTATTGCCAGCCAGAAGACCCGACCTTCGAAGGGAGCATGCTTGAATCCCAGGACGAAGCCTGCCAGTTCCCCGTTCACCTTTGCGGCAAGTGTTGTGGCAGGATGGTACTCGTAAAAAGCGGCGAATATGTTCGGGTCATAGCCTCCAAAGACCTCTCGGTCGATCTCCAGAGCTGCATTTAAATCACTGGCACTCATTCTCCTTATGATCACCGCATCTTTTAGGACTGCTTCTTTTATGCCGTCATCATGCTGCCTTTCGAATAGCTCCTCTGGCCACATTATACCATTGCCTGAGATTTTTCAACGGAAATAGTTTATCCGAAGGAGGTGGCATCTGTTTGTAGAGGAGAGCGCCCACGGAACAGCTTCAATAAGGCAAACGAAGAATCGGATCTCAACTATTTCTGCTCCGGCCGTTGAGTGTTCTTCAGGCACACCGACGGGCCATGCGCTTTATGTACTTCGAGCTAGACTATGGCCGCGATGCCGCAGAAATCATGAAGTACAACAGGAACGGCCAGAATTCCCTGATGATGTTCAAGCTGGGAAGGAAAGGCAATTGGAGCAAAAGCTTCATAGTAATAATTACAGACTCAATCTTTGAGGAGCTGGGGATTTGAAGGACGAGGAGCGAAGTTATCGTGGGCAACTGCATGACGACGCATCTTTTCCGGTGGCAGCAGGACATAAAGAGATGCCAGAAAGCTATGCCGTGTTCATTGGTGAGATCAAAGAACGCATACAGAAGGAACGTTTGCGCGTGGTCATGTCCGCCAACTCCTCGATGGTGCTTCTTTATTGGGACATCGGGCGGACTATCATTGATCGTCAGGAAAAGGAAGGATGGGGGGCAAAGGTCATTGACCGGCTTTCAGCAGATCTGCGAGAGGCATTTCCTGACATGCAGGGGCTATCGCCAAGAAATCTGAAATACATGCGCGCATTTGCTGCTGCGTGGCCCGACCGGGAGATTGTGCAAGAGGTGCTTGCACAAATCACTTGGTATCATAATATTGCTCTTCTGGAAAAGGTAGCAGATTCACAAGTCCGCCTCTGGTATGCGAAGAAAGGACTGGAAGAAGGCTGGAGCCGCAGTGTACTGGTAATGCAGATCGAACGCAAGCTACATGACCGGCAGGGCAAGGCACTAAACAATTTTAACCTCACACTGCTGCCTGGCGATTCCGATATGGCCGCTCAGATATTCAAAGATCCATATCTGTTTGACTTCCTTGGAACTGCCGATCCACGCCGGGAGCGAGAAGTGGAAAAAGGGCTGATAGACCACATCCAGCGCTTCCTCCTGGAGCTTGGAGAAGGATTTGCCTTTGTGGGAAGACAGGTTCACCTCGAATTCGCAACTAAGGACTATTACCTTGACCTATTATTTTATCATCTGAAGTTGCGCTCCTACGTAGTGGTTGAATTGAAATCTGTTTCTTTTGATCCCGGATTTGTGGGAACTCTTAACATGTATCTTTCAGCGGTTGATGATTTGCTCCGCCACCCAGATGATAAACCAAGCATTGGACTCCTGTTATGCCGCAAAGGAAGCAGGATCGAGGTCGAATACGCCCTGCGTGGAATCCAAAAGCCGATGGGTGTTGCAGGCTGGGAGACAAAGCTTGTGAAGACTCTGCCTGAAGAGCTGCAGAGCAAACTGCCAAGCGTGGCCGAGATCGAGGCTGAACTGACCTGGGATGAAAATGAAGGGGCCTGACCTCATGGAAGAGGAACAATCCAGGGGGAGTGCGACCAGCTTCGAAGATCAAGAAATACTTCGAGGAGCTGGGGGTATGAGCTGGCCTCGCAAGAAGCTTGAGTTGCTTGCTGCTGATGAGCCTTACTCTTTTGTTGGGGGTCCGTTTGGCTCGAAACTTACTTCGCGTGATTATTCTGATCAAGGTATTCCTGTGATTCGGGGATCCAATCTAAACAACGGTCGTTTCCTAGATATGAACGAATTCGTTTACGTCTCCGATTCAAAAGTCCGCAAGGACCTATCCGGCAATCTTGCTAAACCAGGTGACTTAGTTTTCACACAGCGTGGTACCCTTGGCCAAGTAGCAATCATTCCAAAAGAAGGTATATCAGATCGATATGTTGTTTCCCAGAGTCAAATGAAGCTGACTGTTGACGACACCAAAGCAGACCAATTCTTTCTGTACTACTATTTTTCCAGCCGTGAAGTCATTGATAGGATTACGAATTTTACGTCCTCATCTGGTGT
>LAHQ01001492.1_pt1 | contig 25626 bp, 18 predicted proteins | sample 329661 | NCBI WGS metagenome assembly LAHQ01 (sample SAMN03275700, study PRJNA271635) | activated sludge metagenome | isolation source: sample C-2 Sludge from acidogenic chamber (second chamber) of Anaerobic... | reverse complement strand
GACACAAGCGCCCCCGCCCGCAGCCTGCCCGTCATCAGCTCCTTTTGCCTGGCCCGGAAGAGAAGAGCTCGTCGTGCAGGCGGGCCTCGTGATCGAAGCGAAGATCCTGGAATGTTTGATTTCAAAAATTCATATCATAAAAATTCCATCAATGAATGTTGTCTCTCGAATAGAAAAATTTGCTCAAAATTGTCGACAAAATCTGATCTCAATGTTCTTAAAGCGTTATATGTGTCGCGATGAATGCAAAGAATTAGAGTCTTCTTAGCTCTAGATGCGGCCACAAAGGCAACGCGGCGTTCTTCTGAAGGACCATCTGGCCACCATTCAACAGAAGGACAAGGCGAATTATTAGGGCTGGGTTTAGGGACCAATATAACGACGCATTCAAACTCGTCGCCTTTAACTTGGTGAATGGTTTTTATGGTTGCCCTTTCAATTAAACTATCACTTGATTCCAGGTGTTCAGCCATCTTTCGAAGTACATTACCTTTTAGATTTTGCTTCAAATTATCCGAAATCCTTCTTTTATCAAATTCGCAATTGAGATCGAGCGCGGAATCTAGAATTAGCTTCCTTATTCTCAACAGCCACTCATTCCATGTCTCATCTTTCTTATCGATGCTGGCTTCTTTAAGTATTTGATAAATGATCCTTCGCCATTTAATTAGATCAACATCAAGATCACGAAGGTCGTTCATGGAAGGTGAATCATTTTTAAACAGAATCCAAGCGAGTTCTCTTTCCACTATATGCGAAGCGACTTTTGATTGGTCAGAACGAAGCATTTGCACAGCGTTTTCGATATTCTTTCCTGAATGAGAAACCCCTCTAAAGCTAGAGATTGATTCACCCAAAAAAGTTCTTAAGGTTAATTCGCGTCTCGATATGATAGCCAGCTGATCTTCTTCTTCACAAAATTTGCTTATATTCGCTATAACTTTTTTGTTTCTATCTATTTTTTCCATATCGTGCACCAAAATTATTGCCGATCCTTGATCTGCGTTATCTCTTGGCAAGACTTGTTTGCCGGTATCGGAAAGTGCAGTTGCGATAGCAGCAATCTTCTTCGGGCAACGATGTGTTTGATTCAAAGGCAAAGACTTGGCACCAGGTAAATTTTCAATATCTTTAAATAGATCAGGATTGGCACCTCCGAATTCAAAAATTGCTTGATCTGGATCTCCCACAACTAATCCAGACTCCAGGAAAGGAGAACGCAATAATTCTATTAAAGCAAGTCCAAGAAACCAATTAGTGTCCTGAAATTCATCAACAAGTATCATAGGAAATCTACGAGTAACCAGTTCCGAGACTTTTTTCCCGAATTCCGGATGACACAAAATTAAGGAAGATATATATTGGCAGTCTGAGTGAGTAATTCTGCCTCGCTTTCTCCATTCTGCTTTCTTCTTCTTTAAAATATTCGATGTATAATCAGGCTCAATATCAATCTGACCTCGAAATGTCTTTGCTTTCATGTTTGGTTTATGGAGTGGGCCATCTGCAAATCTGATGCTGAATAAACTAATTTTTTGACCACTGGAGTCAATCTCTACTTCCGGATATTCAATTGCTTCATCCAAAGGAGACGGTATGAGACGATGGCCTTCTTTAGGTAATCCTACAAGGTGACCAAATGGACGAACGACGTATCTTAACGCAAACGCATCAAGTGTTCCGATAAAGTGAGGGTAAGGCAGGTGTTTGCCGATGCCTTCAGCAATTTGCTCCTGAGCCACATTCGTAAAAGAAATTGAAGCTATGCCAGCATTTTTCTTTGTCCACGAATCGATACGCATTTTCAAGGACTCTACAAATACACGTGTTTTGCCGCTACCGGGACACGCACGAACAACTGTTATGCGTGAATTGCTGTCAATTACAGCTTTTTGCTCCGGCGTTGGAAAATTATCGGCACAGGTCTTCATGGGGACACCCGGTTGCGTGATAGATGGCGCGTTTAATATAATCAGGAACAATGAAATACTCATCATTGGATTCAAGCATTTCTGCTAGCTCTTGAGCCAGATCGCCTTTCCCACTGCTTGGATTAGCCCGACAGATCCCGCGCCAAACTGCAAGTACACGCTTCTCATGATCATTACCACATGCCTTAAGTCTGTCTAGATTAAAAGTTCTCGGCCGATTCGAACAACTTTCCCAGGCCCGACATATCATCTCGGGGTTTTTCTCACCGGCATCAGCCAAATCATATTCCAATGTAACTTTTGAAGGAAATACGCTTGCAACTGGGTTGTCTATAAATTCGGCTAAGAGCTTGATTACCCTATCGCAGACTTCTATATTCCCTTCATCGTCTTTTTTTGGAATCTCATTGGTCCAATTTTTTTCGCCATCATTTTCGTATTGAATACTAGGATCTCCGTCAGTTATAATTGAAAGAGGTATTTTTAATTTATTTTCTCCAAATAGTTTAGCAATAGTTGAAAATTGTACACCGCAAATAGGGATTACGGAAATCCCTTTCTCCTCAAGTTTAATGTCTAATCTCCTGGATAGCGCGGGAATAAGAATAGCCTCTGTAACGCCTTCGACTAAAATTATTCCCCGTGCAAATAGAAGTGTAGCTCTCGTAACATCGAACATTCTTCTGAGCTGGTAAGCCTCTTTTTTCGTTAATCCGCATTCACGTAGGCACATACAACGGAGCTTTCCAGAAGGATCTCTATGGAGAACTCTGAGTATTTCGATGGGAACGTATGACGCTATTGTTGGAGAGTGAGCAGTTACAATTACCTGGACGCCATGAGTCTCACTGCTTCCTGCACCGCGTTTCAGAAGGAAATTTATAAGCAAGATCTGTAATTGTGGATGTAAATGCGCCTCGGGCTCTTCGACAAGTAGAAGTGGAAGTGCAGCCTGTGCTACAGTTTCAAGTTCGCTGAGCACAGTAGCAATATAAATTAGATTATTATATCCCAACCCATTTGATCTTAGTTCCCGAGTTATCGGCTTACCTGTGGCCAAATCCAAATCGCTAATCTTCAGCACTAGGCGTAAATTATTAGCAATTCGGTCAAATTCTGGCTCGGATGATCTGATAATTGCTTCTTGTTTGAACTCCGGCCCAGAAGCACCTTCTAGAGCCATGCTTATTTTTTCCTCAGCACTTCTTACAAATGGATTCTGTTCTAAATCGTTGTTGGCTTTAGAGATTACTTCCTCCAATTGAGCTTTATCGTGTGCATTTGCAGATACTCTTAAAAGACGTCCTAAACGATTTTGTCTACCGGGCGCTAGACCGCTGGACGCATCTCTCAATGCACCGAGTAGTGTTATTGAGAGCATTTGTAGTATATCCTCTGAGATCGATGTTTCTGAATTTGACCTTTCGCCCCCCCAACGTCGATAATATCCACGGTCATTAGTTTCATTCCATGACCACTCAAAGTGGATGCTAGCGGTTGATTTTTCGGGAAATTTAGGATTATAATTCAGTATTTCTAAAAACTGAGCTTGTTCTTCTTCTGAAAGCTCTGAAAATATTAAATCTACTATTATCGATTTATCTATCATATTGCCATCAGAGCTACGATGAAGATCTTCTTTTGAAAGATGAATCGGCTCCGAATTATTCCATGCAGAACCTAATGCAACACGTAGTGCATCCAAGAGATTTGTCTTCCCAACATTATTTTCTCCTACTATAACATTGAGGCCTGGAGAAAGATTTGCTTCCAGCGACTCTAAATTTCGAAAGTTGTGCACGCTGATTTTGCTTAAATACATATTTATCTCCCTCCTTCATCCAAATTAGATATCGTTGAGTACGGAAGAATCTGATCCGGATTCGATCAAATATCTGGTCAAGAGTCTCCCATTCATCAGCTCCTCCAGCATAGCTCGGAAAAGCTCATCATGCAGACTGGCCTCATGCTCCAAGGCGGTGATCTTTGAATCGCAGGCGCTTAGAATATCACTAATTTGTTTCTGTTCTTCCATCGATGAAAACGGAATTCTAAGTCTTTTAACATCTGCCACGTTTAAATGTTTGGCTGTTACACCGCTTGAGATTGCCATCATGATGGATCTTATTGCATTGGAATAAAACACCTGAACCAAGAAAAATCTATTCAATTTTGAGGTGTCAACTCTTAGCAGCATCATCCTCTGTCCTAAGCACAATCTTACATCTGGAGGAACAAGACATGCTTCTCCAACTGGTGCTTCTCGACTGAATAAAACATCGCCTTCAGTAGGTTCACAACGTTTGACCCTCTCAGAATATTCTTCTTCTGTTGTATAAGAGGGAAACTTTAAATCCAATCGTCCATTTCTGATATTGAAATTTCTTACAACAAGAACTCCTGCAGGCGAAAAGTGAGGCGTACTATGGGGGCAATCGACAATTTTTATACATGCCTCCTCTAATTGAATCATGGACCAGCTCTCCGGCATCTCCCCGATCTCCGTCATCTTGGTCGGCTCGCCTCTGGTTCCATGCGTGAAGAGGTGCTCCATCAATGCCGCCTTTCGCTCCCTCTCCAGCGCAATCTCCCGCAACCGGGCCTCCCGCGCCGCCTGCACCGCGCGCATGGCACGGGCGATGGCGCGCTGCTCGGGAAGAGGTGGGAGCAGAAACTTAAACGCAGATATAGAAGACCAAGAAGTTCTAGGATGATTCAAGCCCTTAGATGAATTTACAGCATAATTTATGAATTGGCTGGTATGAATAATATTAACCAAGAATTGAGGGACAATTGATTCTTTGGTCTTCAAAACGAGAATATCGGTAGAGCACATACCATCAAAATCAACTAACACCGATTTATCAAGGTATGGTCTCAGTTTTCCGTAAAGAATATCTCCTGAATGAAACTTTGATTTAGAGCTGTTTACCTCAAAGCTGCTCCCACTCCTTTTTAGTATTGAATTGCTAGAATCAATATGTTCTAAACCAACATAAGGCAGATCAGGGTATTTGTTGGGATGTATTGCTTCTTTACGTAATTCACACACTTCATCCAGTGATATCATTTTCCAACTAGAAGGGGTGTCCACATAATCCATTTTAATACGCCTCAAGCTTGAGCGTATTAAGAATTTCCGCCAGCTCCCCATCCGCCCTCTCCCTCTCCGCCCTTGCCTCTTCCAAATCCGCCAGAATCTCCGCAATGGGCCGATGCTTCTCCCGCTCGTTTATCTCCACAAACTGCGACGGGCTGAGGTTGTAGTCCGCCTCCCTCACCTCGTCCAGGGTGATCACCCGGCTGAGCTTCTCTCGCGTCTCCCATTTCTGGTAGACCTCCGCCACCGCTGCAATTCCCTCCGGGGTGAGAGCGTTCTTGGGCTTCTCCTTCACAAAGTAGTTGGAGGCATTGACCAGCAAAATCTGCCCGGCTCGCTCCTCCGGCTTTCCCTTTCTCAAAAGCAATATGATTCCGGGTGCGGTGGTGTTGTAGAACAGGTTCTCAGGCAGGAGCACCACCCCCTCGATGGCGTCCGCTTCGACAAAAGCCTGCCGGATGGCCTTCTCCCGGTTCGAGGACCTAGACCCCGAACCACGGGAGACGGCACCCGTGTCCAGGACTACAGCCGTCCTCCCGCCCTCTTTCAGGGAGGCGAACATGTGCTGCACCCATCCCCAGTCCGCCGAGGAGCGGGGCGGCGTGCCTGAGCAGAAGCGGTTGAAGGAGTCGTTCTCGTAAAATGCATCATCATAGTTGTCCTGGTTCCACATCGGATTGGCGACCACGTAATCGAACTGCATGAGCGAGCCCTCCGGGCCGAATCCCGGCTTTCTGAAGGTGTCGCCAATGGCAAAGCTCGAATCGGTGTAGTCATGCAGGAACATGTTCATCTTGGCCATGGCGAAGGTGACCGGATTCAGCTCCTGGCCCCACAGCCTTGGCGCCCGTGACCTCTCATCCGGATGACGACGCTCGTACAGCAGCCGGGCCTTGATCAAGAGGCCACCCGAGCCGCAGGCCGGATCGTAAATGGTGCTGTAGGGCACGGGATCGATCAGCTCGGCAATGAGGTCCCCTACCTCTTTCGGGGTGTAAAACTCCCCCGCAGACTGCCCCTGCCCCTCGGCGAACTTGCGCAGCAGATACTCATATGCCCTTCCTAAGATATCGGGCTCTGCATTCTCCAGCCCAAGCCTATGCCGGCTCAAGACCTCGATTAGTGCCCCCAGCCGGTCGTCGTCTAAAGTGCGCTGCCCTGACTGGCGCTCATTGTAGTCCTTGATATCCAGGACGCCCTGCAGGTCGGGATTAAGCCTGGCAACCTCCCGCAGGGATTCCGTCACGAACTCCCCCAGCCGGCCATCTGCACCGTGATTGCGAATGGCCCTCCAGTTATAGTCCCCGGGAACGTAGAATCTGATTATGGGAGTGCTCCCCGTCTTCAGAGAGTGGGCCAGGTCCTCTTCAACAATAGTCCTGGCTAGCTCTTCGTCCCCGTATTCCCGGACGTGAGCGGCAAACTCATCCTCGAAGACGTCGGAGAGGCGCTTGAAGAAGACCAAAGGCAGGATGAAGTCCTTGAACTTGGGCGCGTCCGTTGCCCCGCGGATAGCGCAGGCCGCATCCCACAGCCAGGTCTCGAGCATTGAAATATCCAGATGGGCGTCCTCCGCCAGGGCGGGGGCCACCTGCCCTGTTGAATTCAGTCCAATGGTATTGTTGTTCCTTTTTCTCCTCGCCACTTTCCTGCCATCCCCTCAAATCCAAGAGAGACTTATGCGGATAGGTCTTTAATTATTTGGTGGCATTCGATCAAAATTGAAAACAAGCTGAAAGAGGATCGTAGCGGTGGGAAATCCGGCTCGAAATAGCCAGATGCCGATATCCTAGACCACTCCTTTGCACAGCTCCCCGCTCTCTAAATCCTCCTGGAAGAAATCACGGGGCGTCTTCCTCCCAGTGGCCAGGTCCAGCTTTCTTTTAGCATAAAAGGGAACCAGCCTCTTGATCTCTCCCGCAAACCACTTGGGGTAGATCTTCTTGACTTTATTATACCTGATCCAGTCCAGGTCGTAGTAGCGGGCATTCATCTCCCAGGTGATGTACTGCACCTCTTCGTCTGAGAGATGCCTTGTCCGAAGGTTGGCATGCATGCCATCGTACTTGTTGAAGTCGTTCCTGGTCACAAGGCCCATCTCCTCCAGCTCCGCTCTCATCTGGGTCTTCGGATAGGGAGTGGAGATATAGAAGATGGGAAAGTCCACCTTCAGCCTGCGGGCCAGATGGAAGTTCTCCCACAGGTCCTCCTCATCGTCATCCGGGTTCCCGCCGATGAGGCCAGTGGAGACGATGATGTTGTTGTCATGCAGGTACTGCACCGCGATCTCGGCATCATTTGACATCTTGCCCTTGCCCAAGAACTCCAGGTTCCTCTTATTGATGCTCTCCACCCCCAAAAAGACGCCGTCAAAACCCGCCTCGCCCATCTTGTCGACAAGCCTCTTGCTCGAGGCAATGCCGGAAGCGGAGGCCTGGGTCTTGTAACGGAGGTGAGTGAGCCCGGCATCGATTATCGCCTGGCAGAGCCTCTCCAGCCTCTTGGGGTTCAATGTGATGTTGTCATCTGGGAAAAAAATCGAGCCGGCACCATGCTCCTCCGCATCCCGGATATCCTCGACTACTCTCTCGATGGGGAAGGTACGGAAGTGGCGGCCGTACATGAGATTGATGGAACAGAACTTGCAGCCCTGAGTGCATCCCCGGCTGGTCTCCACTGAATCGATGGGCACATCAAAGGTCAGAAAGCCGCGGGTGATGAGCCGGGCGTCTCTGTTGGGCATCCTGATATCCGATACATCCAAGAGAGGCCTGGCCGGATTGTGAACCATTCTATTGCTGCCCGGATCATGGTAGGACAGGCCCAGGACCTCCTTCAGCTCTTTTCCAGCCAGCAGTGACTCTGTCAGCTCCCGGAAGGTGGCCTCGCCTTCACCCCGCACGATATAGTCGATGAGCTGGCTGTCATCGCTCTGGCCGATCTCCTCTGCCGCGAGAGTGGGATGATAGCCGCCAAAGACCGTCTGAGCGCCTGAATCCTTGGCGATCCTGGCCAGAGCTAGTGCCTCTTGATACTGGAAGCTCATAGCGGTCAGGCCGACGAGATCGTAATCTTGAACCTGTTTTTTCACATATTCTCGATGGTCTTTCAGTCCGTGAATGTCTGCCACATGAACTGTGCACAGGTCATCCACATGCGCCGCCAGGCTGGCCAGACCCAGATTGGGCAGGCGGGCTATGCGGTCGAAGTCCAGCTGAACCACAGGGGAGGATAGGAGGAGTATCTTCATCCAGAGCCTTCGTTTATTCAGGTTTTTGCGTTCATATTCATGCGGATGATCCTTTATTTCCCGGCAAGGGGAGGAACCTGGGCCCCTGATTCCAGTCGAATTTGTTTGCCCGGGAGATGTAACCGGCAACCTCTTTTATCCCATCCCATCCTCCATAGCGATAAGCATTGTACCACACCCTTCCAGAGATGCGCAGGGGCACATACCAGGAATGGACCTGGCGGAGCGACCGGTCTAATATCTCCTGCATCTCATCCGGTTTTATATGGGGGTGGTTCCAGACCAGATGCTTTCCATCATAATGATGATAGTCCTGGTCGAATATGCCATACTTCTCCTCGATCTCTCTCCACAATGGGGTCTGGGGCAAAGGAGTAATGACGCATATCTGAGTTATGTCCAGCTTGAGGGCAGCCAGCTTCTTTATGTCCACCTTTAGCGACTCTTTTGTATCCTCCTCAAATCCGATCATATAGTAGCCAATCGTCCCCAGGCCTCGAGCCTGCAGCATTCTCAGCGTCTCCAGAATATCCTCGGTGCCTTCCTTCTTCTTGATTTCGTCCAGACGCTCTTGATGCAGGTTCTCAATGCCGATAGCCGCCCCGGCAAAGCCGGATACCTGTTTGCCGTTCTTCATCCGGGCGTCAGCCCAATCATCGATCTTCTTTCTCAGATAATCAGCCCGGGCCATGCACCCCCAGACCATCCCATACTTGTCCAGGAGCTTCACAACCTCATCCGCATGGCGGCGGTTGCAACCGAAGTTCTCATCCTCGATTATCACCACATTTATTCCCATTTTTTTGTAGTAGGCAAGAACCCTCTCGATGCTCTCCAGGGAGATTATATTGGGTTTATTGCAGAAAACCGGAGTCTGGCAGAACTTGCATCCCACTGGGCAGCCCCGGGTAGTGAAAAGGACCCCATAGATGTTCACCTTGATATTGAAGGGCGTATTCAGATACTCGATAAGCGGCGGATGGATGACATCCTTTATCTGCCTGCCGAAATAGGGCGCCAGTTGATGCTCTGCATATCCCACAAAGACCTTGTCGAACCTGTCCTGCACGGCGGTGGTTAGGGCTCCATAGTTTCCTGCCCAGACCTCTCCTGCGCCCGCACTGCGTGCCGCCTCTGCCATCTCTACTGCTTCGTGGGTCTCGCTAAGGTAAAAGGAGAGGCCAACAACATCCCAGCCCTCTTGGAGCTTCTTTTCATATTCATCCCAGGTGGGGAACTCCAGTATCTCAATCTCCGGAATGTTCTGCTTCAGGAATCTCAGGCCGAAGGATTGAATGCGCGGCCAGTAAAATCTGAACCATGACCGGGTGTTGGCCCCGATGTAGTCGTATGGCTCAGAGCTATTTCGGTAAGCGGTTGTAAAGAGGACTCGATGAGTCATAACTCCCAAGATCGCTCCCATGGAAGATTAAGGTTACGATTACTGATTGCACTTGTTAATTCCATATAAATTCCAACAGAATTTTGCCGCTCAGAATAAAATGATACTGGCAGCCTAAGCATATCCATTCTGTCCAGGATGTCGGCTCTCCAGTTCTCGCTTTTCTGCTTTATCCTTCTCCATGCTGTCCATCTCATTTTGCACCACATTGAAGACCTCTGAAACTCCGGCGTACTTTCCGGCAAACCACCCGCAGGCAAAGATATCCGCATTACTCCTGTCCACTCCAGACTCCTCTATCAGCCTTCCAATCCATTCCTCGGGAGTATCCGATTGCGCAAAGGAGTCTCTCACCTTCCTGGCGATTTCATCGGCCCGCTCCTTGGTAATTCCCAACAGCTCATAGAGCGCTATTCTCGCCATATCGTCCTGCCTTTTTTCCGATTCCGCCTCTCTTCAGCTCGGCTGAACTTCCCGGGCGCGGGCAAGGAGATTCTCATAGGCCTTTGCTGCCAGATCATGAACATCTAGCCCCATCTCTCTCGCTAGCAGGAGTACCACTGCATCCATCTCCACCAGCTTTTTCAGCGAATCCTGCTTATCATTAGCGAGGGCTATGACCTCCTTTCTGCTCATGCCCGTCTGGGAGGTGATCAGCCTAATTCCCTGGTCAAGTATGGCCTCTTCCGTCGAGGGTTTAAATCCCAGGGGTACATCCACCGCATCGATATCAAACGCCGCTGACACTATCTCTCCATCCATCTTCACCATCCCCTCAGCTTCCGCTTCTCTGAGTAGAGCGCGCACCTTCTCTGGAGATCCCCATTTCAGGTCTAAAGAGAGGGCAAATATGAAATCGCTGATCTTCAGGCTTTTCTTGCCCCGCTTCTTAAAGGGCGTGGCCACGAGGATTTCTTTCTCACGGTCCAAAGAAACACACCAGATCTGTTCTCGCACATAACAGATATAAACCAGTCTGTCCAGAAAGACCAATCAAATTAGAGGGTGAATGAATTCCCGCAATCCTCTGGGCAAAGGATTTAAAGCGAGCAGATGTGATATTTCACTGTGCAAAGATCCAGTATATGACAAGTGGGGCAAGATGAGGCTGATATACCCGATTATAATACTGTTCCTGCTGATCGGCGCCGGCGCCGCCCAGCTGGCACCAGACAAGGAAAGATTTGACATCGTTCTTCATCCAGGGGATGGAGATGAGAGGATTCTTAAGGTGATGAATAATGGGGACTCAACCATCTTCAATATCGCTAAAACCGAAATGATCGGAAATGCCAGGGATTTTATCTTCATCGACGTTCCAGAGGATAAGCCTCTTTCTCCTGGAGAGGAGGCGGAGATCAAGATCTATATCGGTATACCCCCGGAGACCAAGCCTGGAGTCTACACCGGATTCGTATACTTGATGGAGAGCGCTCCTCCCTCCATTCCGGTGCGAATAGACTTTCATATTAATGTCGTTGTGCAGGAGAGCTACGGCATTGCTATGACCGTGGATGATGCCAAATCAGCCTATCTCCGGGCAAGCGCTAAAGATATTGCCCAGTTCAATCTGGCAGTCAAGAATCTGGGCTCATTCAGAGATATCGCCTCGATTGACGCGGGAGCTGTGCCCGAGGGCTGGAGCGTCGTGCTGATGGACGATGACGAGCCCATGAGCATGCCCTATGACCTGCCCCTGAATCCCGGGGCAACTCATGAGATCAAACTGCAGATACAGACAGACAAGCCCGGATCTCGGGAGAATGTCACCATCACTGCCACATCCCTGGGCAACCGGTCCATGAACTCCTCAATCCAGGCAGAGGTCGAGTTCGGAATGGTGGTCAGAGGCTACGATACCGATATCCTGGTCCCGGAGAAGATCGCCACCAATAAGAGCTATGAGGGCAAATTCAAGGTAATTCTGGACGTCAAAGAGGACATATGGGTCTCGATGCAATCTCCGGATGAGCTTATAGTCATCCCCCAGTCACAAATGGTAACGGTCACACCAGAGGTGCCTGGGTTGGCCAACTTCACCTTCCTGGCATCAAAAGGGGGCGAGTATCCGCTTACCTTCCAGCTATTGGATTCCCACGGCATTCCCATGCCTGAGGAGACCGTCACTATTGTGGCTGCGCCTCCAGAGGGATTGGCGGTGCTCACCGGAGATGACATCATCTATGGCACTATTGGTACCCTGGCCTTATTTGGCAATAGGAGCCCATCCATATTTATGGTTCCTGCGGATGAGATCTCCGATGATTACCTGCAGAAGCTGCAGAGCTATCTGGAAATCGTGATCCTGGGCAATGATTCTGTGATCCCCTCTGGTGTTGAGGAGAAACTGAAAGATATTGAACTCAAGCGCATTCAAAGCGATAGCCTCTTTGAAGAGTGCTGGCTGTTCACGAAACTGATGTGGGATAATGGCACATCCGAGGTTGTCTTGACCACCCCCAGGGAGGCAGACATATTCAGAGCCTATAAGATAGCGATGAACGAGGGATTACCGATGGTGGTGTGCAGAGGCAACGTCACTGGTGCCTCCATAGAAGCTATTGAGGATATGACCAGACGCAATACAACCCTCTCTCGGGCGATGGTCGTGGGCAGAGTGGGAGAGGATTATACAGAGGCACTTAGCGAAGCGGGTGTCTTATTAGAGGAGGTGAGCGCTTGAGACGTCTTTATTTATTATTATTCGTGGCAATACTGTCCGCCACTCTGCTCTCCGCCGCAGACGATGAACCACTGGCGAGAGGAGTGAAAGGCGAGGTCGAGGATATCATCCTGGTGGGAGCAGACGACTGGCATGCATCTGTTGCTGCTACTCCCCTCGCCATCTATTCTCAGGAGAACGAGACCGTCATCAAGCCTATGCTAATCCTCCCCAAAGAGGTGCATGCTGGAGAGAGAAATGGCTGGATTGAGGAGAGCGATCTGGAGCGATACGGTGCTTCGGCAATCCTGGATACCCTCAAAGGAGCAAACGTCAGCGCTATAACCATACATGGTTCCGGCGAGAAGGTCGGTGCGCTGGTGAAGGCGGCTCAAAAGGACGGAATCGAAGCTTATGTTGCCGTCACTTTAGAGATTCCTGAATCCCAGGCTTCATCGGAGGCGCTGGAAGGTCTGGACAGCAAAGAGATGGCAATGATGGCTGAGGTTGGCCTCGCCACAACAGAGCCGGATCGGTCCACCATCGATCGCTCTATGCTGCAGGAGCCAAATCCAGAGATCGGGGGAAACAGCAGCTATTACTGCCCGATGAACCCAGAGGTAAAAGACCGTCTTTATAACCAAATTGAGATGCTGATCGATGACTATCATGTCGATGGAGTCGTCCTATATCGGTTCGGATTCCAGGATGAGAATCACTGCTACTGCGATGTATGCAAAGAGAAGTTCTATCAGGACACGGGAATAGATATCAGCAAGGTCAATGCCAATAGCTACAACCGGGAGAAGTGGGCTGAATGGAAGCAGGACCAGCTCATGGATATCGTTATGGATGCCCGGAACATCACATCTGACCTGGGCCCTGTGCTGCTCGGAGTGGCACTGGACAGCCCATTTGACCGAAGCAAGGGATACAACTTTGCCCGGATGACTGGGGTGGCAGACTTTGCCTTTATATCTCCTGTTTCTCCCCAGGATGTCAAGCTGGCCAGCAGAGAGAGCACGAATCCCGTTTATGTTCGCCTTAATGATGATTATGTGGGCTATGTCCTCTCCACCCAGAATGTGAAGGGAGCTGTAAGCTATATCGAGGATCTGGTGGGATCTGGTGCCTCGGGAGTCGTCTTCGAGTATGATGTGGTCCATACACCCCTCTGGTCTGAGCTTGAGCCTCCCTCCTCGGCGGCCAGTTGGCTGCTGCGGCAGCTTAATGGAGAGGTTCTTGCGGTGGGAAATATCTCCTGGAGGAGCGACTCGAACATAAGGGTCAACAACAGCTTTGATCTGAGTGAGCAGATAAGTCGCCGCTGGGCGAGCTCTCCAGGAGCAGTAATTGTGGGTGAGAATTATACTGCTGCTCTCCAGGCGGCCACTATTGCATCCTATCTGAACTGGCCGCTGTTGTTTGTGAATGAGGCGCTGCCGGAGGAGACCCGATCGGCTCTCGTCCGGCTGGGGGCAAAGGATGTGATCTTGGCAGGTCCGACAGGGGAGAGGGTGAGACAAAACCTGAGCCAGATGAATATCACCCTTATCGAGGGCAGCGGTGATCTGCTGGTCGAGGAGATGGAAAGAAGGAACGAGAGTCCATCAATGGTTGTCTTGACCAACTCCCATGATCTATCCCTCCTGCCGCCGGCGTCGAGCAAGGCGGTTGAGCGTTCGTTGGTTGGAGATCTGCTGGTGAGAACGGAGCTATCCCCTGACCAGGTTCCTGCAGAGGAAGATGGAGAGGTGGTCAGGCTCAATTTTACCCTCACCAATAGTGGAGATGAGGTGCTCAGGGGGGTGCAGCTACGAGATATCTTTCCCATGGGGCGGCTCATAAGGCTGGCGAGCACCGCATACGGGGAGGTCAATGTGACCGACCCCTACAGCAGAAAGCCGGTTACAGAGACCTCCGCTTTTCTTAATGGATCTCTGATCCGCTGGGATTTCGGCCGGCTCGAGCCTGGAGAGTCCGCCAGCCTGAATGTTGAGGTAGAGCTGCTATATCCCATGGATGCCGGCTGGTCGCAGCGCCTGGACACTGGAGCTACTGCCGCCTATGAAGGCTTCTCTTACAACCATACTCTCAGAAATGTGGACGATCCGCCTATAATCAATCTAACCTATCCCAAATGGATCTACTCAGGCAGCACCAATATCTCCTGGAACATTGAGCGGAACAGCAGTTATCTCGCTTTAAACCTTTACAGCCCGGACGAGAGATCTGGCCGCCTGAAGCTGACAAACATAACCAGGGATGGGCTCTATGATGTGAGAGTCTCCCTTCAAACTCCAGGCAACTGGCTCTTCAATATCGAGACGGATGAGGCCCGGACTGAAAACTACACCATAGAGGTTCGCTCCAATGTCAAGGTCTTGAATATCACAGCATTCAGCCATACCAAGGTCCCCAGGCTCTCTATGGTGGCAGCGGGGGCGGCATCATCTCATAAAGCCATCCTGATTGACGTGGCCTGTGATCCCCAAAAGATCGATCCCCTGGTGGTGGAGGAGACGCTAAATCAAAAGGTAGCGGAGCTTAACCTGGATCCGGAGTATCTCATGGTGGTGGGCGATCCCGGCTCTATTCCTTTCATATCCACCGGGCTCATCCAGAAGCTTTCGGAGGTTATGGAATATGAGGTCTACAGAGACTATCAGATCAAGCCGGATTTGAACAACTACAGCACGGTGGCTGTGGGAAGGATCATGGGGCTATCGGTTTACGATGCCTCCCAGCTCATGGCCCGCACAATGGCTTATGATCGGCTAAATGGAAGCTGGAAGAATAATGGGCTGGTTGTATCCTCTCCTGCTCTCTCATTTCCTCAGGCTCCTGTGGGAATACGCATAAAGGAGTATCTGGAGGAGGCAGGTCTCATGGTCAAGGATCTGCGTCATGAAGAGGCTACTTATCAGCAGACGATATCGCAATTGAACAACGGCCAGAATATCGCTCATTTCGATCATCACGGAAGCGAGGATTCATGGGGGCTGTCTGCCTGGTCAATGACGGATTCAGCTCTTACCGGGTCGCAGGTAAAAGAGCTGAGTTTGCCTCCTCAGACAACCACTGCTTCTGCCTGTGTTACCACCAACCTGAAGGGATACTATCTGAATGTGACCGGCACGAGGATGTATGTACCCGGAAACCTGGAGGATTCCATCGCTCTGGCATTCATAAGGGCGGGAGCGGTAAACTACATTGGAGGCTCAGCCTTATCCTATATCTTCCTCTCAGACGATTACTACAAGAGCTTCTATCAGTCCCTGATCTTCAGGAATTCCACAGTGGGTCAGGCCCAGCTGGATGCGGACAACCTCTTCCGGCTGAAGTCCAGAGGCACTGAAAGCCTAAAGCCGAACTCAGATTACGATGAGGTCCTGCCTGCCTGGGATATCTCCGTTCATGAGATGCTCAACCAGACCTCTTACATGAACGTAATCCTGGGCGATCCGAGCTTCAAGCCCGCTTTGCCAAAATCTCCTTCTCTTCCTTATGCCACCGTTCTCTCGGCGGAGAACGAAACCGATCTGAATCAGACGATTTTAAATGTGGCAGTGATTCCGCTTAACGAGAGCGCTACCGATTGGGTATACTGGATTGAGTCAAAGAGCTCCAGCGGACTTCTAAACCTCGATGCCACTCCCGCCATCATAGGTGAGGTGCTCTTGCCCAAGGACGCAGAGAAGATCGTGGTAAAGGAGGAGGGGTTATCCCTCTGGCATGATGAATATTCCCGGGGCTTGGAGAAGAGGGTGATGTGGCCCATCATCAGGCCGAAGCTTGGGGAGAAGAGGAGCTTTATTGTCGAGTACGAGCTGATACCCGGTCAGGTTCAAAGGATCAATGTCACTGCCGGCTGGAATGCTGTGTCCATCTATCTGAACCCGCGGGATGCATCTGCGGAGAGATACCTGAAGAACAAACCCTACAGGAGCATATTCACCATTGCCGAAGATGGATGGAATTTCGGCATGAAAGAGGCAGGCAAGCTCAATGTGACTCAATTCAAAGCAGGTGAGGGATATCTCATAGACAGCACCGGGAACTTCACAATGGAGATACCGGGAAAGCCGGTCGACCTCCCCTGCCGACTGGATCTGCATGTGGGCTGGAATATGATCGGACTGCCGGTGAATCAGACCGTTGATCTGGCTAACATCACCATCAATGCCGAGCATAAGAGGTACAGGTACCCGGAGGCAGTAGAAAAGGGCCTGGTCTCAGCATTCGTCTGGAAGCATGAGGGCGGGGACTGGACCAATCTAGGAGAGAACGAGACTCTGGAGCCAGGAAGGGCATATCTCTTCGAGGCGAAGAGGGAGGCCAAGCTCGAGTTCCGCTAATAAGAGCTTTTAGCGGAACGCCTTATCTTTTTTTCCGGTACAGCTCTCTCATCATCTCCCGGTGCATGGAGGCCATCATATCTCCCTGCATGCCGATCATGAACAATTGGATGCCGACTATGATCAGAATCGCCGTCAATATAGTTAAGGGAACATGCTCTATTCTCCACAATAACCAGTCTCTGGCCACATAGACCCCTACCAGAAAGCCGAGCAATCCCACGAATGAGCCCATCAGGCCAAAGTAGAACATGGGGTTCTCCGTCTTGGCCATGCGGAAGATGGTGAGAATGATCTTCAGACCGTCCCGGAACGGATGCAGCTTTGTCTTGGTTCCGGCGGACCGGGGCTGGTAGGTGATGGGAACCTCGATTATCCTCAGGCCTTTCTTTACGCTCTCAATGGTCATCTCCGACTCGATCTCAAAGCCAGGCATGGATAGATCGAGCATCCTTATTCCTTCCGTGGTGAAGGCTCTGTAGCCGGACAGGATATCGTGCAGCTGGACTCGGTAGATTGCCGCAAAGAAGCGGTTGATCATCTTATTGCCGAACATATTCAGCCTTTTGATGGCTCCTCCCTGAATGTTCTCCAGCCTGTTTCCCACCACGTGATCTGCCTGTCCCTCTAAGATGGGCTCCAGGATCCGGGCAGCATCGTGGGGGAGGTAGGTGCCGTCCCCGTCGATTAAGAGGATGTACCTCTCCTTTATATGGCCGAAGACCTCCTTTAGAGCCTGGCCTTTGCCCGATCCCGACTGAATGAAAACTTTTGCGCCGGAAGCTCTGGCTTTCTCCACGGTCTTGTCGGTGCTATGGCCGTCCACGACCAGGATGTTATCATAGCCCAGCTCCTGGAATTCGCGGATGACGGGCTGGATGGATTTCTCTTCGTTGAGGGTCGGTATGAGAATGCAGATGTCTTTATGGCTCACGCTTAAATCAGCTCTGGCGAAATTTTCAGGCTTTCATCGCCTGGTGGATGATCTTTTTGTATTGCTCCTCCAGCTCTTTCATATCCCCTTTGGTGGTCTCGATATACAGCCGGATGATGGGCTCGGTGTTGCTCGGCCGGATGAGAACGCTGTAGCTTTCGGTGGTGATCTTCAAGCCATCTGTTGTGTCCGGCTCAAAGAAAGCCAGTGAATCGGCCAGGCGGAGCATAACCGCTGCCGGGTCTTCATTGAGGTGGACGCTCATCTGTTTATAGGGATAATCAGGGATCATGCCTGCCAGATCTGAGAGCTTCTCTCCACTGGACACGATCTCAGCCAGGGCGAGGCTCATGGCGAAGGGATCATCAGAATACTGGAACTCGGGCAGGAAGAAGTGGCCGCTTCGTTCTACGCCCAGAACCGCTTTTGAGTTTTTCACCCGGTTTGCCACGAAGACATCGCCCACCCTCTCTCGCAGAACCTTTATGCCATCCTTTTCCAGCTCTCGCTCCAGGATCATTGAACAGTCGAAGCCGGATATGACCAGGTCACCGGGCTTGTACCTTGCCCGGGTGATGATGATCGCCACCTTCTCCGGGGGCAGGACAGCTCCTTTATCATCGATGACGATTCCCCTGTCAGCATCCGGATCAAATCCCACGCCGAAATCTGCCTCTTTTTTCTTTAGCATCTGGCAGGCAGGGCGCAAAGATTCCTCATTGGGAGCGGGACCTCGGCCGGGAAACAGGCCGTCCGTGGTTCCGTTTAAAATCAAAGGATTAAAACCCAGCTGCTGGTAGAAGGAGGCCATTGTGCAGGCTGCACCATTTCCCATGTCTAAAACCAGCTTGAGGGGACGCTTGAGGTTCAGCTTCCCTTGCACATACTCCCTGTATCTCTCGATCGCCTCCCCTGGATCGCGATCGGTCTTGATCCCCTGGCCAGCGAGAAAGCCCCCCTCCCGATAGTACTTCATTATGGAGGACTCCTGATAGAGCAGGCCATAACCGTCACAGGTTCTGAATCGCACGCCGTTGTACTCCGGCGGATTATGAGAGGCGGATATGTAGGCTGCGGCCTTGAGCTCCTCTTTCCAGGTGATAAAGCTGATTATGGCAATGGGGATGATGCCAAAGCTGTTAACCTGGCAGCCTGTGCTCAGTACTCCATCCAGGAACGCCTTCTGGAGGCTTGGGCCACTGATCCGGGTATCTCTTCCCAGGGAGACTGAACCACCTTCAGCATAAGATCCAAAGGATTCACCAACTCTCTTCACCAACTGCTCTGTGAGATCGGTGCCGTAGACACCTCTGACATCATAAGCTCTGAATACTGTCACATGCATCCGTTGTGTCTCGGGCATTTAAATTATTTTCTGCCAGGAAAAAAGAAGTTGGAGAAAAGATAGGAGAGGATCATCGGATAAAAAATCGATACGATCTCATGAGATTCCTGTTTTGTGAGGATTATCTCCATCGAAGAGACATTCACCATCTTTCCTTCCTCATTGGGAATGGATTCCGTGCCGATGATTATGTTCTTGACTGTGAGATTGGGCATGAACCTGTTTCTTGTTATCTCTGCCGTATCCACAGCGCGGGAGATGGCACGCCCTCTTGCTTTCAATATCACACTGGCAATAGGCTTGTTAAACTGGGTCATAACTGCCAGGACGTAGTTCATGACTGGTTTGTCTCCAATGAAAATCACTGCATCGTCTTCCATGGTTTAGCCCCTCCGTTCACTTTTCTTGGGCAGGTTATTAACTCTTTCTCTCTACGATTTCGGCAAAGGCGAAGTTGGTCAAAACGGCATCCACCTTAACTAGAAGCTCTTCTTTCAGCTTCGATCCTCGGACAATAATCGCGAAGCCCTCCACCATGGCCACGCCGTCTCCAGATTTGCCCACAGATTCTATCCGAACATTGAGCATGTCCCCTTTGCGGACCGGGGCAGAAAGGAGCTTCTTTCCCACTACATAGGTCTCTGCGCTCTCCTTTCTTGAGGCCGCAGGCGAATGGGCATGAACAACGGCAAACTCCCGTCTGACATCATTGAGAAAATCTATGAACATATCTCCCTGAAACACCTTGACCACGAAGTTGCCCCGCGGCCGGAGGAGCTTTTTGGCCATTTCAAGAGCGGACCGGGCCAGGTCTATGGAGATGGCATGGTCCCTGTCCCAGGCCCCGGAGAGATTGGGGGCGGCGTCGCATATCACCACATCTGCATCCCCACCAAGGGCATCTTTTACCAGGTCCACTGTGCTCAGGGCGGTGATGTCCGCCCTGAAGGTGACCGCTCCGGGGATGGGGGCGATGCCCTCCAGGTCCACTCCCACGATCTTTCCTCCGGAGAGCTTCTGGGCTACCTGCAGCCAGCCGCCTGGCGCCGCTCCCAGGTCGACCACGGAGTCGCCTTTTTTTATGACATGGAACTTTTCATTTATCTGCAGGAGCTTGTAGGCCGATCGGGCCCTGTAGCCTTCCTCTTTTGCCTTGCGGTAGTAGTGATCCTTCTGGTCTCGGGCCATTATATCTCCAATGGACGACCATGGTTAAGAGGATTGCGAGACTTCCATCTTATCCTGGTGTTGATCCCTCCTTTTTGCCTATTAGACCATTGATGCCGCTTACGGCTATGTCTGTGGTTATGCCCCATAAAATGAGCGACATATAATCCCCAAAAGGATTAGTTCCAAAGGTCAGTCCTTTCTCTATATATTCAGAGCGAAATCCCATCGCCAAAGAGAGCAGAAGCAGGATTAAATAGAGGAGAGGCGGCAGAATCCACAAGGCTGTTTCTGCCTGGAACTGATCAGAGTTGTTGGCAATTTTAATTATAGAATTCTTCAATTTTTGCTGTAATTGTTGTATGGCATCTTGTCCGCCTTGTTTCTTTAATTCATCGGCTCCTTCAGCAGCTTCTTTAGCACGCTTAGAAGCTTGGGCAGCTTCGTTCGCAGATGAGACAACTTTGAGATTCTCTTTGGGACCCTCTTGGCCCATATCCAGTGTCCCTCTTAGCGTCTTCACTAATCCTTCGAGATCATTCTTCGCATCTTCATCCTTCTTCATTTTGATTTTGTGTCGTATTGAATCTATTTGACCAACATAGTCATTATTCCCCAACGTTTTCAAATTTTTCTCTATTTCTCGAAGCTCTTTAAGGGTCTGCATCCGAGCTTCGATGGCCTTCAGTTCGGCTTGGACTGTCTCCAGCTTCTCTTTGTATACCTCACCCCGGACTTTTTCTATCATTGGCAGCAATATCTGCTGGTCTCCTGGATCTGTCTTCCGAATATCAGACTCCAACCGATAGACATATTTTAGGGCCTTTGATTGAGGTTCCTTCTTCTGGGCGTATCTGAAGAGCCACCCTAAGATAATGCCAAAAAAAAGAGCAAGAACTGCTCGCCATGGTCCTATGCGCGTATTGATGGCGATTGGTATAGTTAGCCTATCAGTACTCCCCTTCATGATTAGATAGATATTTCCGCTGTAACTATCTGCCGGTATCTCCATCCGATTTAGAGTCAGATTCAGCACGCTTATCTTGTTTGCCGGGAGGATTTTTTCATCATAGGGAAGGGAGAGGGATTTTTTAGTTAGTTGGTAGCCTGTTTTCTCACCAGTTAATGCTATGCTGCTGCTGGTAACATTAACATCGACCATTGTGGGATTATCAATCTGTATCTCCCATCTGTCCGTGAAAGCAGCGGCAGGTAGCACCAACTTTGCTAATATATCATCAGAATTAACAAGTTTTAGACTAATCTTATCAATGCCTGGCAGAAGTGTGAGTTTAGGCCGTGACTTAGCCATCAGAGTTAGGTTGAGGAACTGGGACTTCTTATTATCTGGAAGCAAGAGCTCTATCCATCCTCGGTAGATGCCAGGGTCTTTGACATTGGATATTGTAATATGGAAGTTCTTCGGCACTCCTTTCTTCAGGTTGAGGTCTCCCAGGATGGCCACGTTCTGTCGGCCTATGATCCTGTCGCCCTCTTCCGGCTTCAGATCCGAGGCAATAAATAAAAATTCGTTTATATCACTTCCATTGGCTGTCAGTCGAATATTGCCGGTGAAGGCATTTTCTTCTTCAATCCATCCTGAAATACTCACCGGCATGTCGCCAACGTCCACGTCTATGGTTCCTGATTCTGCTAAGGCTGGAATCGGAAACAGAAGATTAGTTAGGGCAAAGACAATTATCCAATTTTTCATGTGGCACCACCAAATCCTGCATATTGGGCCACAGGTGTGGCCAAAGAGATGTTATTGTAAGCATACAGAGTGTAGACAAGGCCTAATGGATTCAATTTTTCTTTTAATAACTCAAGGCGAACGTTCAGCATAGCCTGGCCAAGAGGCTGGCCACAAAAGAATTTGGGAAATAGGGCATCAGCATAGGCCCTGGCAAAATTCTCTGTCACCGGACATTCCGTGCCCACAACGCCACATGCTCCGCCTTTGCGGAAGTCGTCAATCAAGCTTATGTAGCTCTTAGGTCCGTAATCACCGGTGGCGCAGCCGTTAAGGAATACCAATGGATTATGTTGCCAGTCCAAATGAGATGCCTCAAGGAAGTTGCTATCGATCCTGCAATCGCTGATCTCCAAATAGGGCCCGTGAACTTCATCCTCTCCTCCGTGACAGTAGAAGTAGACCAAATCAAGCGCAGAGCCCTTACTTTTCCATATTTTCTCCATTTCATGCCGAACTTCAGCTACATGAAGCTTAACCTGACCTAAAGCCTCAAGATTAGAGATGTGTTCCTTCCATAAAGCGAAATCCCTCCACACATTCAAATTGATGTAAATTGGTAGATTATTCTTTATCTTCATGATCAATGCGGGGGGATTAGGCATGCTCTCGTTGACCCAGCAGGGAAGCTGTTCGATTGCATAGCGGTATCCCCAGAAGGAATAAGGGCAGATCAGAAGTGGATCCTTTGTATAGGGGCAGTCAGTACATTCTGGACTGCAATTCCTAAACTGATCGCATACCTTGGTCTCGGGAACATATTTGACCTCCCGCTCATAGAGCATTGCCCAGGGAATGGTTTGCATTCCCAATACCGGATTTACTTGGATCGTCGTTCCGGGCTTAAGAGCTTCCCTCATATCTTTGCCCTGATCTTCATTCCAAGATGGCTTGCCTTCTGGCAATAGAGCGCGATAGAAGCTATGTCCTACATTTGCCAGTTGAGGGAGCCAAGCATTAAGAAGGCTCATATCTCCCTGTATGCCCCATCTATATCCTTTGCACGACTCTTTGCCAGTCACCATTAGTTTAAGCTGATGACGGATAGCAGATATGGCTTGATCAAAAGACATTGGCTGCAGACGGGTGTCGAAAAAGGCTATATTTCGCTCCCCGCCTGTGCGGTCCAGGAATCGAAAATCAACGCTGCCATCATGTGGATTGCACTCTACATTGATGGTTAATAATCGCTCAGGCAGCAGAGATAGATCTTGAAACACCATTTGCTCTGAGGCGAGAAAGGTGGTTTTAGCATTCTGATACGGTCGAAACGACGCAGTTGCTTCAGACGCAGGAGTGGAAATGATCAGCGCCTCTACCCGTTTGGATTGCAAAAGATAGCCTCGAAGAAATATTTCCACCATTATCGAGCCGTAACCTTGAGAAATTATTGATCTGACTGAGAACTTCAGGGTGGATGTGGCCCCTTCGCGAGGCAGATCTAGACCTTTCTTTCTTGGTTCAATCTCGAAATCGCGGGAAGAGGCGCAGACCAACAAAGGCAGTGAACTGCGATCTTTCCAGACCTCAGAGGATAATATATTATCAGGAAAAGGCTGATCATCTTCGCCCAGACCTCTACGTTCAGGGCAGATCTCAACGCACAGCATGTATTTTTGGCCATAGACAAGCGGCCTATTCGGAGTGATTGTTATAGATCCATCTTTGTCAGCAAAAAAAGCATTCAAGTATCGGGTTTTCGAATTTGCTAGTTTCTTTTTGGCTATTGATTGAAATTCGGACGGCCAATGCAGCTCATGTGCCTCCTTAGGTTCATCATATTTATTAAATATAGCATCTCCTTTCTTCCTCCACACATCATATTCTTGAGACCCAAGCTTCGTCTCTTTGCTATAAATGGGGCTCAAAAACCATCTTCCTGTTCGTCTAATCTCCGAAATTACATAAGCGGCATCCTCTTGGGAGACTTTGTTTAATGCATTTATATGCTCATCGAGCTTTCCGAGCAAACAGAGTACTATTGCTTTGTTAGCCCAAACCTGGGAATTTTGAGGATCTAATTGAAGCGCCATATTGAAGGCTTGCAGCGCTTCATTTAGCTGGGAGAGGTTCAGGAATTTGATCCCCTGTTCTAGCCAATCCTCAACAGTCTTGCCCTCAATTGTATCGGCATTTTTGGATGGATCCATAGAATCTAACCCCTCTTGAATCAACCTTTTCCTCAGAGAAAAGGATTGAGTGGCAAACAGACTCTTATTACCATGAATGAACATTATTTAGATTTAGATGTTTGCATCCATGCTTTCCGTTGGGATCCGGAAAGAATGCCGTCTGATATCTTTAAAATAAATTCTTTCATAAGCATATTCCGATTTAATTTCCATTATGTAATAATCTAATTCCCAATGCGATGGTGCGCTGCCGTCATTTTGCTTGTGTTGGGCTAAGCTTTATATATTATTTCACAGATTCACCATATGCGAGAGAGGAAGGACGGCTGCCGCTGGCCAACTCCGGCCGGTGTGGAAAGTCCCTCCACCACTGGACACACAGACATCCCAAAGGATGTGGGGCGAGAGCTCCGGCTCTGGCACAGAAACGATACCGCGCAGCGTTAAAGCTATGATGCCGAAAGGCTGAGGTCGCGCTGAATGCGGATGAAACGGCGAAACCCTGTGGGTGCAAGCCAAAATAGAGCTGCTAACATGGACGTCCAGCCAAGCTCGGGTATGGCGCTAAGCTGAATGCCGTCATAGAACAGAAGGGGGCTTACTCTCCTCACTCGTATATCAAATCTTATGATTTCTCAATTCTTCTGCGCTCCTCTGAAATCCTGCCAATTTTTCTCAAATAGGTCCATATATCCATTCATTAGCAGTTATTTCATAGTGATGCAGGATGCTCACCATGTGAATATCCGGGCATCAGGAGTATAGCAGCATGGATTCTCATTTGATGAAGATGATCTGGGCGGTGATCAGGCCGGAGAGAGTGGATGTAGTTGTCAGTGCCCTCAAGACAGAAGGATTCTCTGCCATGACCCGCTTTGATGTCTACGGCCGTGGAAAGCAGAAGGGGATTGTGGTTGCCGGGGAGAGCTATGATATGCCAAAGACGGTGCTCATGCTCGTGCTGGAAGCGGGAAGGATATCGGAAGCCGTCAAGATCATCGAGGATTCGGCCAGAACAGGGGCCATAGGCGACGGCAGGATTTTTGTGGTGCCAGTCGAGGAGGCTCATACCATAAGAACCGGCAAGGTGGGTATGTAGATCTCAAGATATCCTCTTAAATAGAAAGAAGAATAAAAAGAAGGCTAAAAGTAGCTACAATCTGGAGGAGTCGGATATATGAAACGATATGCAATCTCTGCCCTGGCCCTGGCCATTTCCATGATCGCCATGGCTCTTGGCAGCAGCGTATGTGACAATGCTCCATGTGAGCCGGTGATCAATGCCACGATGGGTGAGGAGTTTAACATCACCATCCCCTCTAATCCCTCAACTGGATTTGAGTGGTGGACTGAATTCGATCCCCAATTCCTGACCCTGGTGGGAGCGAGATCAACCCAGGACAATGTCAGTTTGGAGATGGTCGGAGTGCCGGAGAACGAGATCTTCACCTACCGGGCAGTAATCCCTGGAGAGACGGAGGTTTATCTTCTTCTCCTTCAGCCTTGGGAAAACGGCACCATCGCTGAGAGGCTCATCTATCCAGTGAATATAGCAGAATAAAACGCAGGCTGATCCGGTGCCATCCGGATCT
>LAHQ01003413.1_pt1 | contig 31192 bp, 39 predicted proteins | sample 329661 | NCBI WGS metagenome assembly LAHQ01 (sample SAMN03275700, study PRJNA271635) | activated sludge metagenome | isolation source: sample C-2 Sludge from acidogenic chamber (second chamber) of Anaerobic... | reverse complement strand
AGGCAAAGATCTTGTGCGCCTTAAAAAACGCAAGGACGGCCGTTGAAAGTTCACCTTCCTCAGTCTTCTTGCGCTTTTTACCCCACACTACCATGGCATATCCTTCATCTTCTGCTCGACAATCTCTCTTGCAGCTATCATATCGGCAACATCTTCAACAATCTTACGCCTTGCTTCTTCAGTCTTTTGTTTTCTCTCATTGCTAATTATCGCAGGGTCCAATGACCTAATCCCTTGATCCAACAACTCATATGCTGGGCCGAGAGCTTTAACCTCATTCAACGGTCCGGGTAATGCAGGCGCAGCTGACATCCCACCTTTCGCCCTGACAGCGTACGCCTGAGCTTCCTTCCTCCATTGTGATTTCAACGTGACCAAACTATCGTTTGTTACCGTGGTACATAGGTACATCCACCCACCCGATGCCTGAACCACCTGCCACCCGAGTTCCCCGATATAGTCGCGTTGGGTTTTGAACACCCCTGACCCATCGTCATACGACCCGAACTTTACGAGGCACCCGGCTATCCGCTCGGCCGCTAACGCCCCGTCGTCTTCTGGGGATGGTGAAACAACTGCCTGAGGCGCCACCTCTGTCAGGATGTCGTCGATTGACGGCAACCCTCTTCCCGGCCTTGCCGAGCGCGCTAACTTCAACAACACTGTGCGACATCGCGCAAGGTCGAACTGTTTCAGCGATTCTATGTAGAACATAGTTATTTCATCGGTTAAGTCAAAGTTAACCAGTTTACTATACATGGTTATTGCTTTAACAAACTCAACTATGTCTTGCTTTGATGCTTTACCTGACATCAATAACATCTCCTTCGTTTTCATAGTATTTTATAACTCGATCAGCAACAAGGTCATTATGGTGCGACCGTTCTTGTGCCTTTGCAGTCGCATTGCTGATCTCAACGCCCTGCTCTGCAAACTGCCCTACCGCATTGATATTCCCGAGAATGTACTCGATTGGGTGTCGCTTTTTCACAAAGAAACTGTCACCCATCTTCAGGTAGGCGCGTATGTAAAGCCGTGCTTTCTCAACCCCGAATTCCTTCGCTAACGACTTGGCCGAACCTGCAAGCCGACCCGTCCTTGGAGGAAACATCCCGTATCGTTCTTTATAGGCCGCGCAATACTCTGCAACAACTTCGTTGATCCCTATAGGAACGTCAGATTTCAACGCTGTTGCATTTTTTGCCTTGGGGCGTGTCGTCGTATTCCTTGACCCGCTTCCTTCGATTCTAGGTGTGGTTTTTCCAACGACAGCACGCTTTGGCGTCTCGGGTCGAGTGCGCTTTGCCACTTTTTTCTCGGCCTGAAAATCGGGTTCATATACGACGATTTCCGGTGTGACGGGTGGTGCGTTGTCGGGTTCATCCCAAGGAGCAACAAACCGATCGTCCTTATGATCGCTGTGAGTTTCGTCGTCAGACGAAAACTCCGCCTTGGCGGGTGGTTTCTGCACGTTACGTAGTAACGTAATTTCTCTCTTTATCTCTTTATCTCTATATCTCTTTATCTCTATATCTGGGCATTGCGTCTGCATAGGTTTTTTTTCATGCGTCCGCAATGCGTCTGGCATACCTTGTTGATTATTGTTTTTCTTGGACTTTATTTTAGATTCAAACTTTTGCCATCTTGCTTTTGCAGCGTCGCGACTCGCCTTGCGCCTTGCTCGGACCTTGGTCACTCTCCGACTATTTCCTGAGATTTTTATCTCACCGTTTTCACCTAATTTCATGCCACCCGCATCCACAAAAGCGGACATCCATCGCTCGGTTTCTTCAATCGACAGCCCCAACCATATGCTTAATTCTTGAACAGTTGTGCTGCATTTGAACTGTTCCTGAGAGTCGTGCCATATCAATGCAAGCGTCCCAATCACCCCTGCGATAGGAGGAACCTTTAGTTTCCCTTGTGCGACAAGGGCTGTGATGGGTTTCATCCTTGGATCGCTCCACGCTCTTTCTTCGATCTCGACTGTAGCCATACAAGTCCTTTCTATAGGTTTTAATTAAAAAGGCCCTTCCTTGGGCCTTAATACTGTTAACGTTTCCTTCCCTTACCTTTTAAATCTGCTTCGAGTTTTTCTGCAACGGTTGCGGGATTTCCCGCATTAGCGTTGTTTGCATCAAAGATCGACTTCAGGTCTTTGTACTTGACGGCAAGGTCCTTTAAGTCTGCATCAGTGCACTCTTCAAGCGGTTTCCCAAGTTCCTGCTGCACCTCTTCAGGTGGGATCCCGATGGCCTGGAACGATGACAACATCTTTTCAACACGCTCTTGCATTGTCGGGCCCTTGGTCTCTTGGGCCGGCCTCGACACCGACCCGCCACCTGTGACAGGTCGCGTCCGTTGAGTTATCTCAGCCGTGACCCCCTGAGCCAGGGAGGCGTCGTCATCGTCGTCAGATGCAATGCCCGCCATGGGTGAAATCGAGTACCGTCTTGCATAGGTGATAGCCGACCCAATCGTCTGGGGTTTTGTGTCAGCGCAGGGCATCGACAAAATCCCTTCAATCCATTGTCCTGATGAGTGAATGATCCGCGTCGAAACACTGACAAGCCCGCCATCGTAGGAGGCTGTCTGAATGATGGCTAAACCGAATTCTGAGAAAGCCTTCCTTGTTGCATCAATAACGTCAGCGAGATCAGCGTAACTGTATGAATACTTACCCCCAGTCTTCGTCGGGACGTTGGCCGTCTTCGTGCGAGCTGGGTGTTTCATTATACCCTGAGCCTTCGCCAACGCTGTCGCTAACTCGTTGATCTGCTCCGATGTCTTCAGGGGTTGGGTCTGTAATAACAATCCTGGTCTTATAGTTGCGGGGTTTTGGGGTTGACTTTGCTCGTACATTCTTTTTCTCCTTAGCGGGTTCGCTGTTTAGTTTTAAGACACCTGAAATAACATTAACCTCCTCTGGTGAGGGGGTTTTTGTTCCTCTTTCGATTTGGGCATACCGCGCTGGCGGAAACCCGCACAACTCATTCACCTTGTTCTGGGATAAGGTGAGTTGCTGTCTTGCGGCCTTCATGGCCTCGCCTGATAAGTTCATCAAAACAACCCTCCAGCATCGTCCTCTGCTAACTGGGCTGCAACGTCATCAAGGTATTTAGGAACGCGATACTCGACAAACTGACGACTGTACCCTGGCCAGTTGCCAGTCCGGTAACATGTCGTCAGTTGGCTTAGCCATCTTCGGTAAATCAATCGCCCTTTAACAAGGTCTTCTTCCTTAAAACAAAAAGCATTGATATCGCAGTCTTTCGACTTTTCGACTGCAATGATGCAGTACATCGAAGGACGCTCACCGATGGCCTCCTCAACCACATCCATGTAATAGGAGGCGGCCGTAAAGTACCCATATTTGGTTATGTCATGTTGAAAGACATGCTCTGCCGCGCAGTCGGTTGACTTAAGGTCGACAATAACTAAACCATATGGCGTTTCGACAATGTTGTCTGTCCTGCAGCGTTTCCACGCGTCGAACTCCCGATCAAAGGTCCAAAAGGATTTTTCTTTAAGCCCGGGAATGATGAGTTGACGATAGAACTCGTCGTTCTCAACGCGAAGCCTGATCCTATCGACAATCGCCCAATCGTCTGGGGCCAGTCCAACCTTCCCTTTGTTCTCCTCTTCCCACGCCTCTGAATCAGCCTTCCCTTGCTTCGTCCTACGGTCAAACTTAGGGGTCTTCACATAGGTTGCATCAAATAGGTGTGGCTCAAGCAACGCTGAATGAATTGCTGTCCCGAGCTCAAGGGCCCTTGATGGAGGTGAAGGGTTGTCGAGTTCCCACCTAAGTTTTGACGCCGACATGCTCATCTTCTTCAAAGTGCTGTGACTGATCCCTCTCGATTTGTGATACTCGTCGTTCGGGACCGTTGCAAAGGACACAGGATCAAGCGACCTTCCAAGCCTCCTGTCTACCTCCATCGCATCTTTGAAAACTTCGCAATCCTTTTCATCTATCATAAAGATAGTCTCCGTAGTGTTGACGCCTTGCGACTCTAGGCACACCGCCTGAGTTCGTGTAGACGTCGGGTAAATACGTTGAAACATACGACGACACTACACAGGGAGGGAGGCGCCTGCAATGCTTAAAACCTTGTAGATGTGGATTGATTTTATTAAGGAAAGTGAGGGTGCCCGATCCTTGGGCATGTTATTTGATGTCTATTTTTTGCGCATCGACCTATGTTTGTCGTCCGATGAAACCCGGATGAACCCATATAGGGATCCTTTTAAAGAACTCATCAAGGTCATGTTTTGACATATAGGGCAACGCCTGCCTTCATCGTCAGGATGAACTCCACCGTGTTCCGTTATCTCATCGCACGTCTGACAGTACCCTGCCATGTCTTCGCAATACTCGACCAACGCCTGTTCCTTGATCTCCATACGTCCTCCTTCATGCTCGTTTCTGTGTGGACATCGTTTCACGCCATGCAACGTCTAGGATCACCCAGAGGGATATCTCATCGCGCTTTTTGACCTTCGCGCTGTCATCCGTCAAAACCCACGCCCGAACGCCCATCGTCTTGACGCCTTCGACAATCCCGATCCCCGGAATGATGGCCTTTATGTATCGCTGGCCTTTGTTATTCATGCCTACCGCGAGAACTTTTGCCTTAATCATGGTGATTCTCCTTTGTTAGGGTTGCCTCTATGGCCTAAAAAGGGGCGCGTCCTTGCGCCTAAAACTTCATGGCTGAATGATCTGACCCCGCAACGACCTAACCGTGTCTTCGATGTCACGCACCATCTGAAGGCACTCGATTTTTTGCTCTTCCGTCAACGGGTTGTCTACGTACTTTTGAAACTCCATCTTCAACTGATGCAACTCTTGCAATGACGCTTCCAACGGGGTTGCAATGATTTCTTCAAACTTATCGCGATCCATATAGCCTCCTTAAAAAAGCCCCGAAGGGCTGTTAGTCACGAACTACCTGCATTATCTCATCAACCAACGAAGCGATCTGACGCGCCTTAATGGCCACTTCCCGATCATGTCCTTCATTAGCCCGATCGCTGATGTACTGATAACGATCTCGAATCAATTCCCACATCTTTAAAACCTCTTCGTCGTCAATGCAAAGTTGGTCGCATATCTCTTCCAAGTTGTTTGCAATGCCCGCTACTAAATCTCTGTGACCTAACATGTCTGCCTCCTTTTGTGTGTCCCTGCTTACATAAGACATATCGACACCTCACGGTTTTTCTTTAATACTTTCGGGCACTTACATGGTTTTACACAGGAAAATCAATCCAATTATTTCCGACTTCTTAAAAGCATCAGGAAACCAATAGGTTGTAAGTGTTTTATTTTTCTCAATGATTCCAAGTGGAACGTGCGGGGACGCAAGAATATGCGAGAGGTCGCGCAGGCCACCGCAGCATCGTGCGGGGACGTGCGGGATATCAATATATCAATGCCTAAGGTTTCCTACGACAGGGAGGCGATTATCTCATCGTCCGACATTTCCCGGATCAAAAGGGCTAACACCTCAATCGGGCGGATGTCGTCGTCAACAGGCCTTTTGGTCGCCCGTCGCAGGTTGACCCGAACCTTTTCGATTGCCTGATTCAAAAGTTCACACACGTCCTTTGGTAGTCGGACTTTAAAAGTTTCCCATTCTTCGGTGTCGTCACCTTCTTTCTTTTCCCCAGAAGACGACCCGAAAGAGTCCCAGTTGAAGGAAGGAAGCTCGGCCATCAGCTCCATATGTTTAGCCGAATAGGGCATAGTCGCCTCAAGTTCTTCAAGGCTAAAGTCTTCCTTTAGGTCGTGCATCAACTGACCTAACTTTACGTTGTCGGTTGCGAACTTCGTCTCATTGGTTTCGATTGCAATCCGGATAGCTTCGTTTGTCGATATCGCCCCGAGATTATAGGCCATGATCTTTTTCGCCCCGAGGGTCTTCATGGCATGGTAACGATGGTTCCCGTTGACGACTTCAAGGGCCCCTGTGGGAAGTTCTCGCACAAGGATATTCTCAACCTGACCATTTCGCTTCAGGTTGTTAGCCAACTTTTCGCCGATTTCTTCATCTTCGGTTTTATAGTTCCAGTCGGCTGGGACGAGCTTTTCCATCTCGACGAGTTTATATTTCTTCGAGTCGACTAATTCCATACAACCCCCCTATGGGTCCAAAGATTTGTTATCCAGTCTTGCATCTTAGAGAACTCTCGCGCACTGTACATGATCCTGAGTGCGTGGTCGTTTATCTCCTGTCTTTGTGCAGCAGCAACCGCACCATACATCCTAACGCCTCTTGAGAGCTTGACGGCTGGTATTGTCGCAAGTTTCCCTTGTTTGAAAACATACATTGCACCATATCGAGATGGGTTAATCCAGGTAGAACTATCACATGAAAAGAATGGGAACCTCTTCATGACTTCAAGTTTGGTCAAGCCTAGAGCGTGGGTCTTAACATGGGTCTGGTTCGTTTTATATAGGTATTCAAACAATCGCTCAAGATACTGGGTGTAATCAGAGCTTCCAGACGTTTGCCCCATCACAGAGTAGGAAATGCCAATGTAAGGATAGATGTCTATGAACTTTTGAATTGTCTCGAAAGTCATTAAGTTTGACACGATCCCAATAGTAGGAATCTGGCACGCAACTAATGCTTTGAAGTTTTTTATCTGGACATCATGCGGACCGAGATCAAGGTTAAAGAAATATTCAACGTCGGTTTTGAACTTAAGACAGTAATTAAGGTACTCAGATAAAGGAATGTTTACCCCTTTTTTTCTCGCAGTGTAGACGCCTGAATCTAAGACAAGTTTTCTCCCAGCCTTTTTGCACAAACCTAAAATGAACCTGAACTTAGGCTCGTTTAGTTTTGAATACCAGTAGGAGATGAGTACATCATTCTTGGTCTCCTCATCGGACAAGGTCGGCCAATGATGGTCTGTCGGAGTCATTGCAAGGATGACCTTCACGACGCTCCCCACTCTTTAATGACGTCCATAGGAAGCCCTTCTTTGCGTAACTTTTCAACGATGACCTGTCGCTGGAAGTCATAGAACGAGAACGGTCCACCAGTAGGTTTATCAAGATGAATTGCTTGAGCATCACTTATTGCGACAACCTTCAACTTAGCTTTCTGAAGTCGCGCACTGAAGACCCAGTCTTCAACCTGAGTGTATCTGTCATCATCTTTATCGACGATAAAAGATACCTTCGCAGCTTTTACCTTCCAAGCAGCTATGAGGGCGTTTCCACAGTCAACTTGAAATCTCTTGGTTGAGTGTCCACCTTCATCAGTCAACTCATAAAAGGCATGAGGGGTAATCAAGCCTTGGGAAGGATCTCTTTCCACCCTTGACCAATTTTTATAACCCCGCCCATTGGTTATGTCTGGCTTCATGCCTACTGAAACAGCTAGGTCTTGGTGCTCCTTAAATCCCATCTGCAACTCAAAAAGGCAGTTAGGGTGAAATGAGACATCGTCGTTTATCATCCAAAGGTAGTCTTCGCAGTCATCGAGCATTCTTTGGTACATGGCATCAATAGGTATCTTCGGAAGATTTTTTACCTCTGACTCAATGCCAAATTGAACAGCAATCTGTAGAAGTTGGTTCAAGTAAAACGATGTCCCAACTAAACCCTCTGAGCAGTTATAAATTACGATCTTATCAGGCTTTACGTCTTGGAATAGAACAGATTGAAGAGTTAGATTCAACCCTTCGGTGTTGCCAACTGTTCCAATTGCAGCTGTTACTTTTCTCAGTTTAGTTTGAACTCTCGACATATTTTATCCAACGTCTGGTGATGATGTATTGATGGCCAGATAACTGAGTCTTTTGGCTCGCCTTCTAGCATTTTGTGGACCTTATAGAAAGCATCTTCGATGTTGCTCGGGATATATAAGCAATCCCTATCACCTTTTAGAGCCTCAGGAAACGATCTGAAGCAAGGGGCAACTGTAGGAACTTCATACGCTGAAGCCTCAAGCATTGTGTAAGAGACAAAGTCCTGTAAGGCGCAATTGAACTGCACACGCGACGAAGCTAAAAGCTCGTAATACTGGACCTTGCTTAACCCCTCATAGATGGTTATCAATCCTTTTGACTGAGCATCTCTTGCTACGTCTACAAGCCCAGGAACGTTTGAAGTCAGTGTCTTTTTTCCTGTTGCAACAGCAAGCTCAACGTGACTTGTCGCCTCATGGAGCTTCATTTCTTTAGCAAGCCCGATAAAGAAAAGAGGATCTTTTTCTATGTCCCATCGAGACGAAAAAAGGACCCGATATTTCCTGTCTTTAGGTTGAACTATGTTGGTATAGGAAAGAACTTCGTCTCTATCAAATGGAAGACCTACAACTTCGACATTCTCAATCCCTTGGGCAGTCATAAGCTCTTGGTGGATAGTCGAGCCACAAAAGATTTTTTCACAGGCAGCTGCAACCATTTTCTCATAGTGCGTCATCCAGCGCCTAGACGGCCAAACATAGTCATAGATGTCAGCGGTTCCAGCATGATTTCTTGCATAGATGCGTACCGATTTCTTTAACCCCATGAGATCTAGATAGTAAGGTATCGCTTCGAATCCAGGTGTAAACATGTCGTCAAAGTAGATTACGTCCCCAGGTCTCACTTTGTGTGCATGGGTCATAAAGGTAGCAACCTGGCTCGTCGAGAAATAAGGCCTTTTTGTAAAGTCTAGCGGACCATGGTTTGCAATCTGACCATCTGTTGAAAGGTCGCTGCCTTGAATCCCGAACCATTCAATGCCATTTCTTTCAAAAGCCTTGGTCGTCCAGTTTACAAGTTGGGCAGTGTATCGCTCAGTATAGGATTCTATAGGGAAATACCACACTTTCATTGTGCTGACTCCCAGAGGTATGCTCCGTTCTCGCCGTCTTCGAGAACCTTGCAATAGAGAAGACCAAAGGTTTCAATCAGTAGTTGCGCTAGGTCTTCGCATGAAGTTGATCCCATATCACGACCTATCATCTGCTTCAAAAAAGCCTGCATCTCACGTTTAAGCATGATGATCTCAATATCCCTGTCGTTGTGGGTAACTGTTTTTGCTGCCTCTATCTTGAAAAGATGTCGGTGTGGGTGCTTAAGGAACTCAACATCCCGTATCGGACACGCAGGCCAGCAGTGTATTCCTTCATGTTCTAGCGTTACAACTATAGCTTTTTTCAGCATTATGGTTTTCCTATCAGCTTGAGAAACTCTTCTTTAACTTGTTGATCCATGAAACACCCGCGAAGTGCGCTCGTGACCATGACAGAATTCTGTTTATTAACACCTCTGGCGACCATGCACATATGCTTTGCTTCAAGCATTACGCCCACGCCTTTTGCTCCAGTGTTTTCCATCAAAGATTCAGCTATCTGTTGAGTTAGCCTCTCTTGGATTTGAAGGCGACGTGCAAAGCATTCAGCCAATCTTGCCAACTTTGACAAACCAACAACGTGACCGTTGGGTATGTAGGCAATGTGGACCTTCCCATAGAAGGGAAGAAGATGATGCTCACACGTCGAGAATAGTTCTATGTCCTTTAAGACGATCATCTGATTGTATGACTCTGATGAGAACCTTCGCTCAAGGATCTCTTTCGGATCCATCGAATACCCACCAAAAAGGGTAGACCATGACTTAACTACTCGCCTTGGTGTGTCTTTAAGACCTTCACGGTTATAGTCATCGCCTATAGCTTCAATGATGGCTTTAACCGCACCATACTGATCCATCACGGTACTCCTATCCACTTATGGGTCTGAAGGCTTAGTCTCCAAGCAGGTTCTTTTTCTAAATAGGCCATGATCTTTTGTATTGATTCAGCCATTTCATCATACTCAGGTGACAGGTAGAGCCTTGTATTTCCACCTTTATGACGCTCAAGAACCGACCAATCAAAGTCTTTATGCACAACGTACTTGAACTCGTCCACACGATTCCAGAGTTCAGGATGAATCATATACTCTGCATCAGCTTTAGGTGAGCAGGTAATCCACTCGAAGTGACATGGCGCAGGAAACGTTCCATTAGTTTCGCAAGCAACCGTGAATCCAAGGTTTCTAAGCGCATCAACAACCACAGGCGTGTGACGGTGCATCATAGGTTCACCGCCTGTGATGACTGCGAACCGATCATCTTTAGGACTATTATTTGCAACCTCTATCAGCTCATCCACCGGGATAATCTTATGTGAATCAAAATTAGTGTCGCAGAAGCTGCAACGAAGATTGCAATAAGGCATCCTAACAAAAAGAGCGCGGCGCCCTGAATTAGCTCCCTCACCTTGAACCGTCCAAAAAAGATCATTGATAAAGACATTCCTTGACATATTTAATCCTTAAGCTCGCAATCGGCCCAGCAGTTAGGCGTTTCGTAAAGTCTTACTTTTATGACCTTCACACCGGTACCCTTCAATACATCAGGGCATACTTCATGGAGTAGATGATGAGACATATTTTCAGCTGTAGGGTTCCACGGAGCAACCCAGACGTGTTTAAAGGATGGAGCCTGGGTTAGGAGTTCAAGAGTTTTCTCGTCTTTTTCAAAGATAATTGACGTGTGATCCCAATGCTTGTCGATCCACCCGCCAACCTTTTCCTTGATGACTGAAAAGTCTATCACTCGACCTATGCCATCAAGTGACTCAGCTTTTGCGGTAATCTCTGCGGAATATCGGTGACCGTGGATTGTCCCACATTTGCTCTCATGACCGGCAACTCTATGGGCTGCATCAAACTCAATCCGTCTCGTCACCGTCGGTGTCGAACTCTTCATTGCATTGTCCTTCTTCGGTTTGGTCGTCGGTCATTCCCCGGCTACGCAACCAAAGGGACACGTTTCCGCCCGCGTGAAGGGAGGCAAGTTCCTGGATTCGAGCGAACTCGTCCTGGTTAACTTTCAGGTTTATAAGACGTGTTCTTGGGGATGGTGTGTTCATGGTAAATATCTTTACCATAGTCGAAAGTATAGACGCAAGGAATTTACCCAGAGATCACAGAACCCAAGGCATCGACCAACCCCCTATTAGGATTCCGTATCAGGTAAATAGTCATCGTCATCACAAGGAGAGACACAGGATCTTCCCCCTTACTCTTCCAGTATGACTCCTCACCCATCGCATGTAGTTTTGTGTGTTCAGCGGTAATCAGCGGTAAACAGAGGTAATCAGGTGGCTTTAAACCAACCCCACCATGCCCAAGGCACCGGACGTGATGAGCGACAACATCAAGTGATTGTCCGGTTACAACGCAAGGTCTTGATCTTACATAAGAAAGGTAGTCTTCACTTCTCCACGCCTTGACCTTAAACCGAGGGAAGCTTTCTGATCTCACAGCTAAGGGCCTCTCTTATCAATGGTGTTGCAACCGAAAGGATCCCGCCAGGGTCGCATTTTCTTCCCGCGGGGATTGCGCACTCATCATGCCCGCAAATATGTTTTGGGTCTATACCATGGTAGACGCACCACGTCAGGAACCCCATCAGAGCCTCCTCTTGTGGCTGCGTTGCAGCGTCCCAGCATCCACCTCGACGTTCAACTACCTCAGATGACGGTACGGCCTTCCCTATCCAGCTGAGATATGCGCCTTCTTTTATTTTGCTTAGTTTTCCCCATGACATGAGGGCTACAGATAGGTGGGTTCGGTTGGGTGACAAACCTTGCCATAAGGCGCGGCCTGCGTGCCACACCCCTTCGTCAAAGCCGACAAGCTGAAAGACCCCCCCATCCCTGTCTATCACCACATGGTAGGCGTTTCCAGCAGCCTTAAGGGCCTCGATCGAACTTCTTAAATTTCTTCCAGCGGTATAGTGGATAGTAACACCCATCGGACCTTTTGAAAACATGCTATGTCCGGATAGTTTCCCGAAATAGTCTTTATCTGCGTCCTCATATATCCTAGGGAACATTTTAGTTGACCTCGCCCTAAAGTACTGTCCAAGGGTTACCGACTGGTCATGACAATGGTAGGCTCCGAGATCGTCACGGCCAGTCGGCGGGGGAACCCCAGGTAGACCCACACCTGATAGTATCCCGCTACTGACCGCTAACGACAAGAAAAGTCAGCAGACTTGCCACCGATGCCGTTAGAACCACCCCACCAATAATAACCGCAGGTTCCTGCCACCATGCGATCCCTCGGAATGGTTCAGTCGGAGCCATAAGGCGGGCTTCGATGAGGTTGTCTTTGGCCTCTAAGGCAAGCCGACAGGCTTCCAGGTCGGTTAAACCATTTGCTATCACACGCAGTTTGTGGGGTGAGAAGCACCGACACCCGTTGGATAGCATGGGGGCAGGGGTTTCGCATTTATCAACATCTTGATACTGGGGGGTGAACTGTTCGAGGGTGTTCTCTGCAGAATCATTGCTTAGGGCTATCTGTGAGTTGCTTATCAATGAAAGAATCAATAACCAAGCCAGGGTCTTTGTCACGAAGAGCCTCCTTTAGGTTGTTCTGAGCCTTTAAGATCTCAAGGTCGGTCTTGGAAACCGCCGCTTGATCCTTGGCCCGTTGCTCCTTGATTCGAGCCCATTCTAGGAGCATCATTACCGAGACGACAGCCAAGGTCTTCAGCAGTGACAGGGACGATGCAACAACTTCGAGGGTGGTAATGGGCTTCTTTAAGTCACTCATATTACTTGCTTTCTTTGTTGGCGTGCTCCTTGGCCTTTTCTTCAATCACGAGTTTAGGGGTGGAGTACCCGAACTTGCCAAGGAAGACACCCATAAGCCAAGCCGCCTGAGATAGCCACATCGCTACCCTGTTATCCCATTTTGTCTCAGTGAATACAGAGAGCCTGGTTAAACCTTCAGCAAGGCCATAGAGCAAAATCTGTAAGCCAATCATGACGGGGATTACTTTAAGTGCGAAATCGGATCCAAGGATAAGATCCCAGAGGGTTGGTTGAGTTGGTTGGGGTACGTCTGCGCCGTATAGTTGGGTGGCAAAAATCGATAGTAACAGGATAGTTATCTTCTTCATGATACCCCATCTCCTTTAAGGTTAGAACCCCGGTCACTTCGCATCTGTCCTGCGAACCGGGGCGTCGATAAATCGAAAGACAGCCTCTAACTTGCTGTCAACCTTACCGAGCTTTTCGATGTGGCTATAGAGTATCGAGCGGACGTTATCATTAGACCCCTCAATCCTCAGTAACGACTCTTTCAGGGTATCGGATGATCTTCGATGAATCTCAAGTTCTGCTCTTAACGCCTGGATATTCTCCCAGATACGTCGCTGTTCAGATTCGACATTTTTGTCCATGTCCAAAACTTTTACAGCAAGATCCTTAGTTGCATCAGTCATTATCTCAAGGCGCTCTGTGTGCTTTCTCCAAGCCCATCTTGCTAGAAACACAATGAAACTTAAAAGAATCGACCAAACAGCACCCACGACTGAAGCTATTACAGGTCCCCAGTCTTTCAAAAAAAGTGCAACCTGTTGAAGTTGTTCTCGATCAATCTCCATCAGCTAACCTCTAACGACATGACCCAGACTGCTAAGGTGAAATCAAGTGCGTCCCACTCTTTGACATCTCCAGTACACGGCGTCCAATCTTTCGCGTCATAGTCGTCTGTCCAAAGGTAATCAGAACAATAGTTTGTCGTCCGTGGGAGCGTCTCAACGGGCCACATCGCTTGATCTTTTAAGATCGCAATAGCGGCAGATTGATCCCCATCTGTGAAACGATGGTAGACGGCCTGAAAGAACGCATTCTTTGGCTGACGTTCGGCCTGACCCTTTAAGGTTTGAATCTCAAGGTCAGTCATCCCGCCATACATGCGGCCTTTTAAGAACAGTCGAAGAACCTGGAGGTGGGCATCTGATCCGGTCACGATACCCAGACCATCGGCAGACGACTCTGCGAGTTTTGTGGTCAGGACGTCTGACGCCACCTTTGCAGGCATGTCCTTTAATTTCGCCTCTGCATCGTAAAGCATCTTTATCAAAGTTGGACTCATAACGCAGCGCCCAACCTTGGTTTCGTCGTCAACGGCATCGCAGATTATCCCGTTGTTCTTTTCAACAAAGGACACAAATGAGTTGATCCAGGCAAGGTCTTTAGTCTCCCACGCCTGAACCAGCCGCATTAGGACGTGGTCGCGAGAGAACCCGGCCTTGCTGCCAGATGTGGCCTTGTTTTCTTCAATACTTTTTGAGTAGTCCCAGCACTTCGTGTGGTCTGGAGATCTGTGCATCCGACCCGTCTCGTCTTGAAACTTAGACAGATCAACCTCTGCGTGAGGACAGGCAAGGTTGTAAAGGGATGTAAACCCGGCACCGTCACACTCGCGAACCGAGTATCCTCGCGCGCTTACAACTGGGCCAGATAGGTCGCAATAGGTGTCAGCCTGGTACTGTAAAGCCCTTAGGTCGGCTGACTCATTTGCCACCTTTTCTGCGTTTCTCCTTACGCATGAGATCGTGCTTAATAACATCAGGATGAAGGGAAATAGCTTTAGGTCCATCTGCAATCCTCATAACGGTAAAGGTTAAAAGAAAACCAACTGCCATCCCTAGTGCAAGGCATAAAGTTATAACAATTACTTCCTTGATTAGGTTCAGCATGAAGAAAGGGTAGCATAAACGGATGCCTAGGGCACTATTACGTCAGATCAGTCTTATAAGGAGTTTAACCCAGTTTATTGGGATGATCTGATGCAATAACCCCTACCATGTCTGATAGGGATCATAACTGTACCCTATCCAGTATGTCCAAAAATATGTCCATTTCCGACATATTGACCACACCTGACGATTGAGCCGACATATCCACTCGCATCAGATTTGAGCTGAGCAACCCTAGATCGCACTGTAATGAGAATTTGCCCCCATCTTGTGCCTTCTCTTAAGTTTACCCATCACAGTGAGAATTTTCAGTGAATACAAAAACCCCCGGAGCCAATTGGTTGTCCGGGGGCAGTAGCATTAAAGTTCTTGCTAAAAATTAAAGGCACTCGACCTAAATAACGGCAGATTCTTTTGGTGGTTTAGATGACTTCGATCCCCACAATCTCATACGACGACGGTAAATTCTCTCACGAACTGCTATGGTACATTCAACGCAACGGCATCCACTATCATATTTTGATGCGGTTCCGTGAAGTTTATACCCCATATCAATAAAAGTTTTTTCTTGATGACATTTTCTGCATAGGACTTGGCATTTGCTTAATTCTTCTAGGCGTCGCTTTTCACTCCAAGACCATATCGCGTGGTGTATTTTTGTTTTAGGATCAATATGGTCTACTTCAAGATTTTCAGAACTACCGCATTTTTTACATGGCCCATTTTCTGACAACCAAGATTGGCGTCTAGCTCTGATCCATTCTCTTGCATACTCACGTTTTTTCTCACCTACATATCCCATAAATCCTAACCTTAACCTGCGATCTTTGGCTTATGAGGCCGGCGTGTAACCGTTACACTACCCCAGGGCTTGATATCATATGATACCTAACATTAGGTATCATTTAATCGCACAAAATTAAATACTGCACGGCTTTATTTTCAGTATTCTCTATTTCTGAGAATATGCAGGATTTTCCACCCATCGTAAACCGATCTGCTGACATAACGTGCTTTTTACCCGTGAAAGAAAATGAAGATTTTTCCTGAAAGGCTGCCCATATCAGGTTAACTGCAAAGGACGAGATAAGGACAATGGCAAGGATTTTAACGTAGTTGAAAAAATCTGTCATATGATCCCTCAATACTTTATGAAGTAATTGACGCCTATGCTACGCGGGCCTGTTTCAGTATCCCCTGCATTTACTGTTATGCTCTGAGCATCCGCAGTACCCGATGCAGTAAATGTCCCCGTCCAAGTTGTCGAAGTTAGGGTTGTTTCTGTAGATTGAGTACCTGTAGCATTAGTGATAGCCACCGCATTTGTACCCCACCCACTCGCATTCAAGCGGACTATTATGTTAGAGGTCTGGTTTGTATTAAATTGATTTTTATTACCAGATACAGATACAGAACTTGCAGCTGCGGAAGCCGTCAGCCCATTCTTATTGGTTGTATCATTCCGCATTGAGCCTAGTGTTACAGAAACGTCGCCACTACCATCGGATCTTGAGGATGTCCCAGTACCCCTCAAAAACTGGCCCCTAAGGTCGGGAACTCTGAAGTTACCACCTCCCGGAGAAGTCCAGTTACCACCCGTACCATCCTGCTTTGCTGCTGTGTCCCACGTTGAACCAAGTGCCGCGTAAAGTGCTGCGTAAGTTGTCTGAGATACCGCCGCGCCGTCACAGGGAAGGTATCCCGCAGGAGTAGATGCACCGGCGAAGGCTATGATTGTCCCCGCTGGAACCATGCCACCACCCGCATTGGGGAAAGACATAACACCAGTGCCGTCAATCTGAGCGGCCTGAACTTTGACGTTAGATCCGTTCTTTGTTTCAAAGATGATCTTGCAGTTAGCCCCATCACAGGGAATAACGCGATCCGCTGCGAAGGACAGAGTTGAAATTAGAAACGAAAGTAGAAGAAAAATATGACGCATTGTCGTCCCCTTAGTCGTTAATTCTCATGGCAAAACCACCGAAGGTTACCGATCTTGATGCCCCGTAGCTGATAGCCTTTCCATAAATGTCGGTGATCGCAGTGAACTCTTTAATAAACGGCTTTCCAGGAGCATACCAGCTACCTGTAGCGATACCGCTTGAGTTAAAGGCGTTAGCAACGCCCTCTGGATCAATATTCCCCGTGTTGTCTGCATTGCTGTTAGTGGAGTAAATCCATTCAAGCATGGTGGCACTCGCTGCCGCGTTGACGATACATGAGGGAATGATTAGCCATTTCCCAATAGGCATAGTCGCGATCTTGGTTGCGTGAGCGGCGTAGGCCCCGGTTGTGGCTGTAAAGGATGTACCGACAAAGGTAATTTTTTCCCCAAGATTCGATGGGAGAGCAACCTGCTTCCCACCGCCAAGCATGGCAATGACCTGCTTGGTTATGGGGTTATGGGCAATATTTTTTATCAAGTTTGACATAGGGAATCCTTAATATTTTATTATGTAGTTCAAGATGATTGTCGGCTGGACGTTGCCTTGTGTAGTACCCGTACCAGCAGTTCCAGAGGTTCCTGTGAAGTTTGGAAGGTCGAGAGAGTGCGTGTGGTTAGCTGACTGAGTACCTGTCTGAAGATTTGTGGACGCTGTATAGCGTGCAGAACCAGCCGCACCATCTAAGTTTACCCCTGTATTATTAGCTAAATGGGTATGGTTTACAGAGTTGTTACCCGTGTTAGCAGCAGCATGGTCATGCTCTATACTGTGTGAATGTTGCATCATATTTTGATCGCCGCCAGCAGCCCCTAAGGTAGTACCTGTTATACCCGACACCGCATTAGTAACTCGGTTAGCTGCGACTCCACCCATATTATCCTTGCCAGCTATGGCTCGTCCGCGAAGGTCGGGAAGGTTGAAAGTAGTGGAGCCATCACCCACACCGTATGTTATGTAGTGCCGATTGCTGCAAACAGGGCCGAATAGGTAGTCCTAGATACTGCCTGCCCATAGGCCAGAATCCATCCGTTCGGGGCACTTGAACCTGCATAAGGGATAATTGTACCGGCTGGCATAACATCAGCCGCGACAAGGATCTGCGACTTAGTATCCTTGAGCGAACTCTGCCCCAACGCCACTGCGCCGATAAGAGCCAATACAGAAAGTAAACCTATAATTTTCTTATTCATAAATTCTCCAGCCTTGTGATCCGCCAGCGTAGACAGCTTTCGCCTTCGATCCGCTTACGTTTAAAGAATAATCCGAAGCCGCGCCGTTGATATTCGATCCGTTTCGTCCAACTGTCACAGCATTGGTGCCCCAAGTATTTTGTGCATCATAGAACTCGACATGATCTCCGACGGTTGGGGATGGGGGAAGGTTGATCGTAAATGCCCCGCCTGTGCTATTTGCAAGAATTTTATCGCCTTTGACAGCCGTATAGAAAGCGGTCTTTTCGATAAATTTCTCTTGGTTGGCATAGGCCACAATACCAGGGCTTCCGCTTTCTGCTTCCTTGACGCCTGTCGGGCTGTTGCCTACAAGGGCAACTATCCGAACCGCCGTATAGGAGGCGTCGAACAAAGTTTGCACCGAACCCTTGATCTGGGTTGCGTCCGCCTTAATCAGACCCGCAGCGTCCATGGTATGCCAATCGTTTGAGGCATCCTTTGCCATGACGATAAGCCTTGGAACCTCAGCCTGACCATGGGTAAGCGGAAAGGTCGGGTTGCTGGTGTAAGTCTGATCGAACGGCGGAACCGCTGGGACAACCGCAGGAGACATACCCATATCAAGCAAAGCCAGGTCAACCGTGTCTGTGGATGCCAGGTCGCTGAAGTCAGTGTAAAGGCTGTTCACGCTCGCTTGGCAAACGATTGGTTGCCAGTTTGGAATGGAACAAGGCGTTGAAAGAATGACTTTCCAATCTTGGTTTTTGGCCAGAACGTTTTTGTTGTGGTCGAAGCGGTATGAGTAAAGCCTACGAAGATCATCGTCATTCAGAAGATAGTTGTTAACAAAAAAGACTCCATACACTGCGCCAGCAAAAAAATTCGCGCCGCCTCCACTACATCCGACGCGGAAATCTGCTGAAGTCGCAGACCGTACATTAGCAAGAGCTGTACTTCCCACAATTTTACCATCAATCAAACCGTACAGCTTTCCAGCAGAAAAATCATACTTCAAAGACAGCCAATGGAAAGTTGCATTTGTAAATGCTGGGTTAGCAACAGTGATAATTGCATCCCATGCGCCCGATGAATTTGTAGCTCTAAACTCAATCGAACCGTCAGTATTTACTATAATGATATAAACGCGATCTGTTGTGATGTTACCTTGACAAAGAACCACTTGCGTTAAACCTGGAGTCCAATCTGTAGCTTTAAACCAAGCACCTACTGCAAAGCTCTTGCCGTTGCCTGGGTTAAAAAATGCCGCAGTTGAACTAAAGCTATCGTCAACACCGTCAAGGTTAGCCGCTGCGTTTGCTGCGCCAAAGATGTCCGCGCCCGTATAGGCTAAAGAACCGTTTGCAGTAAGGTTGTTACCATTGCCTGACCCATCATTCGGAGTTGACGCAAGGGGAAACCAAGACCGTGAAGCACCGGCCAAGGCCGATGGAAATGAGTTTGCATCAAGGACATGACCCGCTGCGATCTGACCTGATGATCCAACCGAACCAACTATCTGGGATAAGCTATAAACCTTGGGGTTAATCGCCACGGGGCCGTTATCGTGCTTACGATAGGCCAGGGTTCCAAACTTCGCGCCCGTACCACTCCAGGCATTGCCTGTGGTGGCAGTACGGATAAAACCAAGGTGGACATATCGCGCCCGATTTATGTTATCCGGCGTAGTTGTAGTCAGGTAAAGGTTAGCCTGCTGAACCGCTTTAACCTTGCGCCCGTTGTCGGTCAGAGTAACCGCCGCTGCCAGGCTGTTCAGATCAATGTAAATGTGGTACGCCGTGGCGTCCGCAGGGGAAGCACCAAGGATTGTGGTTAGGTTTACTGTTAGATCGCCGCCAAAATCGGTTGACGCGCTGCCTGCACCGTCATAGGTGCCAAGCTCTGTTCCGTCATCCAGCCCGATAAAACCGCCCTTCAGGACAGCGTTAGGGTCTGTTACCGACTGAAGTTTAAAAGAGCTGTCACCTGAAGCCCCAGGCTTAAACTTCTTGCTAGAAGACTCATACACCAACGCCTGCCCATCCTCTGGGGCAACCGTTGTGATGTCTACGTCCTTGACGTCTCCGTCAACCAATGATGCAGAGTCAAACGTCAAGGCCACGGCAAAGGTCAGGTTATCTCCGCCCGTATTGTTTGTGATCTGTAAAGTTGTTCCTTCAAAACCAACCTTTTCGATGACCGTGAAAGCACTTCTCGCGGGGCTTGTGTCTGAGGTCAGTCTTACCCACTCGCCACCTGTGAAGTTGTAAAGGTCGTATCTCAGGTTGCTTATGTCGGTGTTGAAGTTGTGCAAAAGATCAACTGTTTCAGCTTGATCGAAGTCAGCGATTGCAAACCAGCGGTCTGCCATGTTGTCGCCAATTTTCTCATACAAAGCTTCAACGGAAGCATGAAGGCCAGCGCCTCCTGTTGTCCCGAGTGCAGGGTGGTTTAGTTGGAGGCGTGATACTACAGCCATTTTTATCTCCCGAAGGTCGCGAAGTTTATTCCTTTTTCCTGCTCAGTGCGGGCTCGCCGCATGACCATGCCATTTGCAAACACTGAAATCTCTTCATCTGTGGTAATGATCTTAAGGCCAACCAGGGCATGAACTGGCCTGACCTCACCTTTAAAGTTACCTGGAGTCATCGCGATTGCGATCCATTGAAAGTTGTTGAAGTTCCATCCGTCGCACTCAGCAAGGATTGATTCTCGTTGCGTGTCAACGCTTCGAGCTTCTATGGCCGCCCTGATAACGCCCTCTTTGTTCTGTGTGTAAGCCATCACCTCAGGCGTTTTGCCTGGAGATGACCACTTGCCCCATTTTGAAGGACGATCGGCATAGTCAAATCGCCATCGAAGGTCGTGCATCTTGAGTTGTGGGTTGGGTGGAAGCATCTAAAATCTTTCGCAATGGAAAAAATGTTTCACAACTTATTATGAAATCACGCAGTGAAACTATATGCGATTACCCATTCCCATTGAAGGATACCGCCATCAACCTCGTCTTGACGCAGGAAAAATCTTAGTTTGCAGTGAGCGCGGTCTCCGTAAAGTGCAGCCTCAACTGCATCAACTGCGAAGTCACGGCCAATTGTCCCTGCGACAGCACCCGATGGAGCAATCTCAACGCCAGTACCCTGGCTGTTGGACATAGCTTCGAGCCTCATCAGGAATGCGGTCGCTAGGTTTCGACCGTCGCCCGATGCAGCACCACCGTTGTCACCATAGATCTGCTTTAACCCGCCTGCGCGAGACCCAAGGAATTGGTTGGCAGTTGACACGTCCCATTGCATATCAATATGAAGTCCGTTTCCGAGACCATCACTGTTGTTTGCAACAGCTCCACCCATGGTGTCGGCGTTACCCATATTCAGGATTTTTGTGAAGTCGGCGGCAGCACTGTTTGCCCCCCCATAGGTGAAACCTGTGCCTACCCCAAACTGCTGAAGGTACGTCTTTACGTCGGTGATAGGGTCAATCGTAGCGTCATGCCGAATGAACACGTCTTTAGCGCCCGTGTTGGCAGGTTGAGAAATAATCGGGGCATACTGGCCGTTAATGACGGCACCCATGTCTATACCCGTCCCGCCGCCTTCAAGGGCGTCTGAAAAGTTCGCACCGTTGTAGGTGGCCGCTACGGTCAAAAGTACAGTCATTGTCTTTACCTCGTACTATGGTTGTCCATGGTTTAGAAGTACCTTCAACCCATGAGGGCCAGATCCTTCGATTAGATCACGTCTCTTCTGTTATGGTAGCTGAATAACCGCCAACAGTTCCAGCATATCCCGGAGTATACCCCGGGAACGGGGTCATGGCGAGTGACCATAGCTTCGCAACCACCTTCAGTCCCTGGGGGTCGTATCCGATTTCCCGAACCATGCAAGGGACTCCGCTGAAGATCGCAGACCCTATCTGAACGTTCAAGGACATGAAGTCGCCGATGTCCTTAATGACCGACCTCCAGGTCAGGCTCGTGTTGACCACTTCAAGGGTTGACGATGAAAGGCGAAGGATCTCGACGACCTGATTCTTAACGTCTTCGAGAACGTAAAGGTTGGGGAATACAAGTTTCTTTGCAATGCGTTTTCCCGCCTGTGTAACCGCAGACGTATTCGTCAATATCGGAGTCGCCCAAGCGTTCTGCCCGACGTCAGGGAGGAAGTTAAATACGCCCTGCGCTGTGTTAAAGTTGTTCCTCTCGTCGATGGTCGTTTGAAACGAGTCTCTTACCACGTCCCAATTTCTCAAAGAATAACTTGGGCTTGATACCCAGTCCTCAAAATGAAGACTGTTAACCTCAAGTCTAAGATCCCGGTTTACAAAAGTTTCAAGGCGCACCTGCTCAAGCATCGAAAGGACATATGTAAGGGCTGGCGTTGACTCTCCGATCCATGCCCGCGACTTAATCACCGAGACCGCAGATTGGGCTGGAGAAGCCTTGTCCCTATACGTCCACCACGATGAGTCAAAGTCGGCGATAAACACCCCACCGTAGGTCATCAGGATGTCGGACGCCTGGGTCACAAGGTTGTCGTCGTAAACCCCAAGGTCTTTACCTTTGCAAGTGACCCAAAACAGGTCCCCACTTTCATAGATGTAGGCTGCACCCTCGACCCACAATGTCGCGGTGTTGTGGGCGACTGTCAGTGACTTGTTGCCCGCCCCCACCGTGACCTCTGAAGAAGGGACTGCATAGTAATCCTGCCCCCTCTGGAGATATACCTCCCCAAACAGGGAGTTATCATTCACCGAGATCAGGAGTTCAATAGGCTGATATAGCGCAGAGGCTGCACACTTAACCCGATGGTCCCCTGACCCTGAGGTTGTCGAGGCTATTGCTGGCCCTCCAAGAATTGCCGACAAGGTGAACTGATCGAGCGAGACCGTCTTGATGTAATAAGTCGTCGCCGGTGCAAATGGGGCTGGGAGCGTTCCCGTTGTCAGAAGCTCAACCGGGTCGTTTATATCAAAGCTATGGGATGGGCAGGTAAAGACGGCAGGTGATGCAGGCCCTGTGATAGTTACGGTCTTTTCCTTGCGCGTGACCTCTGGATCGTTTCCGTTGACGACAAAAGCTGGTACTGAGGCAGGAGCTGGCTCTGTTGCAACAGTCCAATCGCCATAGATCACGGGGATGATCTTCCCAACATTCTTTGGCTCTATCTTAGGGTAGGCCGTTTCGGTCATCGTCGCCGTGGGGAAGGTGGCGTTCATGCGGTCGTAGTTGTCACGCGCAATGACCACGATTGATTTAGTCGTCCTTTTGAACCCGCCTACATCAGTTATCTTTCCCGTAAACACCTGGAAATATGTTGACGACTGCTCTGCAAGCCCAAGTTTGACGATGACGTCTTTACCTATCCACCCACCGAAGTCAGCACCCGCGGGAAGGAAGTTGTTGAAACGCCCGTCCACGTTCGACAGTTCAAAGGTCAGGGTTGAAAACTGAAGCTCAGTCGAAAGCCACTCACCCACCGTCCTTGAGATAACCGGGAAGTTTAAAAGTGCCTCGTAGAACGTCCCGCCGACATACTTATTCCTATCGGACGCATAGATGGTGCCTATGGGTGTCTCGATCTCGACAATCATCTCAAGACGACACTCAAGGTTGTCGTGACAGGCGTCCAAAAGGGCCTGGTTCAACACCGATGCGGTTAGATATGGGCGGCGGTCTTTACTACTCACAGGCTTTCATCCACCTCAAGGCTAAAGTCAACGGTGTTGCTTTCCGTGTGTCCAAGGTTTATGTGAACTTCGTCAGGTATCGTGACCAATTTCCCAAATACACCAAACCTTCCAGGGTCTTGCGGTGTCGGAACCCAAAGACACTTGAGAGACGTGCGTGCGGTTTCAAAGATTGATCGGATGTTCTTATAGTTACCCTTGTCGTACCTGAGGAATCTAAAGTCGAGTGCAACCGCTGTCTTCAACGCCCTGTCGTTTGACACGTTGGTGAAGCCTTCCGTTGCGATCTTGTCGGCAAAGTGTCTCAGGCGACGAGTTACGTTGTCGGTAAAACACTCGCCTTGGAAGATGACCGTTGTCCCGAAAACAATTGTCCCGATCTTCAACTGGGCATCCGGGTTCGTTGGGTCATTGATTATGAATCGCCAGTAACGGCTTTGAAGTGTCGGGAAGGTTGGCGCAATGTAGTAGGCATTCCCTCTCGTCGGCACGATTGCAAAGGTTTCTTGAACAGGTGCAAACACAGGCGAGTTCGACCCTTCGGCAGTTATCACAGCACTGGTCGTAAGGTTGTGGTTCAGCATAGCAAGAGTATCTATTGGCGTTCCTTGCACGACCTCGGTGTCACATGTCAGAACAACTGAACTTACGCCTGGTTGAGATCTCCACTGTTGCTCCACGATATCCGTGTTTAGGTTATTAGGTGAGAAGTCCCCGGTTGCTGTTGACGTTGACGTCCAGTTAACCCCAGAAGCTCCTCTCGACGGGAAGTCAACAAGGATACGAAGGTTCGTGGTGTTATATAGGACGAGCCTTGTTTGCATCCCATAGGTCAATGCCTTCATCATCTCGATTTCCATGGCAATCGGATTCGGATGATTTGCAACGATGAGACGAGCTTCTGCCCCTAAGTAAAGGTCAGACTTGATGACTCGGTTGACTTCCATTCCTTGGATGAGGTCTTTGAATAGCTGCCTATTTACCTCTGCGCCCATTTGAGAACAGATGCCTGCTGTCAGGTATGGTCCCGAAAGGTAAGGCTGCTCTAGGTACGCCATCTCGTCACAAAGCCATGACGCCATTGAGTGGTCGCGGCGGATCTCCATTGCATAGCTCGACGTCTGGTCGAGTATCTGACGTGAAACCTCCATCCCGACAGAATGAGGTCGATTGACGATAAAGCGCGATACCTCTGAGCCGAACAGTTTGTCGGACTTGATAATCCTCTCTGCCTCTGATCCACGTGAGTCCTCCGTCACAACCTGTCTATCGACCTCTGATGCAACAGGAAAATCAACGCTAGTTATCCTGTCGATCTCCATGCCAAACGTGTCTGAATCCATGATGACAAGGGTAGCTTCTGACCCCATTGGATTTGCTAGATTTAGGATCTGGCGTGCGACTTCTGAGCCAACTTGATGCGGTTCATTTGCTATCTGACGAAAGATTTCCATGGCAACAGGTTTAGGGTGATCTGCGATCTGACGTGCGACTTCAAAGGCAATAGGATACAACCTATCATTAATCTCCCTTTGAACCTCTGACCCCATTGGTTTAACCGCATTGACGATCTGACGATTGACCTCCATCCCCCAGGAATAAAGGCCCGTGTCCCCAGAGTATGGGTCCTGTAGATATGGGTTTGTCAGGTATCCTAAAAACGCTGGGTTAGTCATCGTCGTTACCTTATGCCTGAGGACGATAGGATAAAGGCCCCATCAAGGGACGCCCTGCGGAGTTCTTCCTTGATCTTAGGAACCAGCTTGGTTCGCACGAAAGATTCGTTTACGGGTTCGGTGGTTGTGATCTGCATGTTGACTGAGACGTTCGTGTCACCCTGGCCTGAAGGAAGTTTCCCTTGGTTGATAGACTCCATTGCACCCATCCCAAGTGATCTGACAGCATTGGCGTTTACCACATATTCACCGGGTGTCAGCATTGAAGGAACCGTGTCAGTTCCACGAGGAATGAACATACCTGCCTGGGCATAGACGGGTCCGCCATGACTTAAACCAATCGCACTCCCAATAGAGCTAACGGTGTTGGTGAGAATGTTCCCACCACCTCCGCCACCACCGCCAATGTTTCCTAGATCTTTTAACCACTGAGGAGTCGGTATCTCAGGCCACGTCCATTTAGGCAATGAAGGCCATGAGAACGTCGGCATTTTAAAGTTCGTGAGCTTGTCGATAATATTGGTTTTTACCCATTCAAAGGCAGTCTTTCCAATGCCTTTCAACGGGTCAACTATGTTGGTTTTTACCCACGTGAACGCCGTCTGTACGATGGATGTCAGACCTTCCCAAACCTTCGTCATGGTTGTTACTATTAGGTCCCACGTCGATGTCAGTAGACCCATAAGCCCAGACCACACGCTCTTCAGCAACTCTAAGATAGTGTTCCATACTTCTTTCAGGCCGTTCAGTAACGGTGAAAGGATCGTGTCCCATACCCACCTCCACACTGCCGTAAGTCCATCAATTATCGGTTTAAGGATCGTCGTCCATATCCACATCCAGGCATCTTTAAGGAGTGTGAGGAGCTTATTCCAAACCTCTTGAAGCCAATTGCCAGCCCGCCTCATTCCTTCCTCTATGTTGTCTGCAAGGTTTTTAGCCTGCTCTGCAGCCTTTGCCCCTTCGCCAAGGTCCATCACAGCAAAGAGTTTAGATGTTTCACCTGATAGCGACCTGAAGATGCCTTTTAGCTGCTTCTCAAGGGACTTCGTGTCGATCTTAAATCCCGTTCCCTTTCCTGAAAAGAAATTCTGAATCATCTTCCCAAGCTGTTTTATCCCTTCAACCAACCCTTTTAAGATGGCTTTAGGAAGCTCTATCATCCAGTATTCCATCATGACCATCGCAAGTTTAGGCCCTTCCTTTATAAGAAAATCCATCAAAGCCATTGCGATTCTAGGTGCGTTTGTCATGAGACCAGAAACAAGTCGCTCAACGAGTTCGGGAATCCTCTCCAAAAACCCTTCAATCATGTCGGGAAGGCCCGCAAGTAGTTGCTCGATTGCAGCAGGGAACTCTTCAAAGACTGCGGTTATGAGGTCATCAAGTATCTCAGGAACTCGTTTAAATATGTTTGGTATCGCGTCAGTTATCATCTTTATGAGTGAATCTGTAAGCCTATCGACCGCCTTGAAAAGGACGTTAGGAAAGTCCGTTATCTTGTCAGCAAGGTCGGCTACAGAGTTCAGCATATTAGGGATCATATCCAACACTGCGTTTGCTGCCGAGACAATAGCGCTGACAGCTGAAGCCATACCACCAACCATCTCAAGTGCCCCCGATGTGAACACCGATGAGATGCTTTGTGCGATTGACTCCCCTCCCTTTTTCATCTTGTCGTAGGTGTCAGACGGTGCTTTGCTGTTTTCAAGAGTTGCCCTTTGTTTCAGCAGATCGATCTGGTCAGCGATTGCCTTTCGCCCTTCTTCGTCGAGTTCAAGACCTTTCGCCTTGATCTCAAGCTGCTCGATAAGCATCTCAGTTTGTGCGTCGATGAGTTGTCGAGTTGTCAGGTCGTTTTCCTTCACCTCAAGGGCAAGCTCTTTATTGCGAAGGAGTATTTCTTCAAGGTTCTTCCGACGAAGCTCCCCGATCTCCTTCTCCATTGTCATGTTTGCAAGGGCGGTTGCCTGGGCCAACAGTTCCTTGTTCTTCGCATTAAGCAATCCTGCAAGGCTTATCTTTTCCTCCATAGCCTTGATCTCTTTGTTATGTTGCTCGTACCTCTGCCTTACAACCTCACCTTCGTTCGCCCCGATCTCTGCTGACTTTGTTTGCAGGTCCGTGATCTTTTTTGTCAGGTCATCAAGAGCTTTCTCACCCTCTTTGAGAAGGTCTTTCAGTGATGGTCCAACAGCGCGAGCAGTCTTAACGACGCCTTTCAACCCAGCATCGACCTTATAAGCCGCATCGGTTATCTGCTCCATCGCACGATCGCCACTGTCGCCAAGGTTTTTGAAAGCCTCTACGCCTACATCACTTAGGTTGTTTGCTGTTTGCTTTAGTGATTCATCTAGCTCACTCATCGAGCGGGCCCACGACTCAGGTATCACACCGATGACAGATCCCGCTTTTGTAAAGGCGGTAACAAGCATCGTTACCTTTTGCCCCACACCAACGATGGTGGCCCCTATGAAGCTGAGTCCAGATATCAGAATGTCTAACGTGTCATCGACAAAGGACACTATGACCTTGCCAACCGAAACCCACATCTCCTTATTCTCAAGGAGGCTTTTATTTATTGATTTGAGATTTTCGCTTACCGATTTGCTTGAATCCCCAAGGTTAAGGATCTCGATGATGATCTGCCCAACCGTCTCCATCAGTTCCCCAAAGGAGATCTTCATGGCCTCAAGCTGCCCTTGGGTGGTTTGAGCTTCGTTTGCAGCAAACCCAGCGAACTGCTTCGCTACGATCTCAATACCCTTTCCAGCCTTTAGCTCCTCCTCTGTAAGGTCTTTTAGCGCGGGTATGAGTTTGGGTATTTCGCGACCTGTAATCCCCGCATACTGACCCATAAGGGCGTCGAAGGATCCTTTTAGGTCTTTACCTGTGACGACCGAAAGATCAGCGGCTGTTTTGATAAGTTGTTTTGATTGGTCATTGGTGAGTCCGGCAGCCTTAGACATCGAAAGTAACTGGTAGGTCAGCTCATCGCCGATGTTTGCAGTCTCCATCATCCCGTTTGCAAAGTCTTCAAAGTCCCCATAGACGTCCTTGGTCAGCTCCCCGGTTGCCTTCAGGATGTTCCCGAGACGACGTTGCGCTGAATCCTGCTCAAGGAACCCTTTTACGGTCGCGTCTATTACCTTTTGAAATCCCTCATACGCAGCCTTTGCAACAGAGATCCCGCCCGCAAGTTTGACGAAAGCCGCACCAACACCCGTTAACGAGTCAGAAGTCTTCTCAGACGATTTGCCAGCTTTGTCAAAAGACAACTTCAGGTCGGATAACTGTTTGGTTAATTGTTCTAGCGACTTAGCTGCGTTCTCGGTGTTGACTGCGACGTTGACAAGGAGGTTATCGGTTGTGACCGCCATGTGGTTTTCCTTTTGCCTTGGTTATCGCCGCCTTGGCCAACTGTTCCTTTGATTGCCCGTTTCCAAGTACCATACGAGCTTTTGATGAAAATTTCATCATGTCGTACCTTGGCAGAAACCATCCGAGCAGTTCAATAAACCAGTCGGGCTGCTCCTCGATTCCGCCAGCCTTTAGCATAGCACCCGTATCGGCAGCTATCGAGAGAATGCGAAGGATCGTCACGGCTTGATAGTCCCATGTGGCCTTCCCAGGGCAGAACCCATAAAGTTCTCCCTTAGGGTCGGTTACATAGATTGGGAACACTTGTGAATCAGCTGAGGTGAAGTCCCACCTGTCCTCTCGGCACCTCCTGGCCTTCTGGGTTGACTCGGGGCAGGTGCTACAAAAAAAAGACCGCCCCTCTTGTTTGAGGTGAGCGGTATCCGCGAAACCAAGTTCCATGAGTGCTATCAGCTTTTTTTTAGGTCGCCATTAATGATCCGAGCAAGGGCAGCCTGACGGCAGGCGTACAGGTCATTGACTATCCCGGTGGCCTGAAACGACGCCATCTGATCGTCCGATACGAGGCCGTCACCTGTGAACTTGAGCTTGATTTGTTTTGCGTCAGGTACTGACGAAGGGTTCTTAATTCCTTTTAAGGTCGCGCGAACTTCTTCAATCATGAAGCCAAGTTGTACCTTCATTTCCCCGCTTTTGTCGTAAGAGATCTTTGAGTTTTCAATGCGGGTCACATGCTTAAAGGGGATGGTCCGGGACATGATGAACCGGGTTGGCTCTTCCCCTGCCTTGAACTTCAGTTTTGATTCGTCGAGTCCTCCATCAAGGTAGGCTCGATACTCTTCGTCTGTCACATCAAGGGCACCGTCGATCTTTAAGATCGCCTCGATGTCTCCTCCGCTCACAAGGTTGTCAAGTGTAAGTGCCATCGGTATCTCCTTATCGTCTTACCTTGTGACTATACCGCACGAAGGATAAAAAACAAAGCCAACCCATCTCTGAGCTGGCTTTTAGCATGAAAGGATCGCTTAGCGTTCGAGCAATATCGCAGACGAGACGTCGCCTCGTCAACCCATTACTTGAAGTGACAGGAGATCTCGTCCTCTGCACCAAGAGCGGTTTGATATCCCGTACCCGTGAAGGTCACAGGAATCGACCCAGTTTCGGGAACGGTCACCGATGGGACCTCAAAGATCGCCTTCGGAATATCAATATCGAGGTGACGGCCGGCTGCATCGCCCAAGATAAACTGAAGGGTCTGAGGTTCAAAGTTTTGAAGATTGTTGAAGAATTTGAACAACTGCTTGTCCATATTTGCCTCAACAGAAATACCCGCCATGAAACGGGTTCCTGGGACAAACAACTGACCACCCAAGCCATCGTGACCCCAGCAGTAGTTGATCAGCTCGTGGTCGTTTGTGAGGGTCAACACGCCGTTTCTCAGGCAGACATCAGTCAGACCGGTGATACTGAAGGACGCGGTAAGACCGGTCAGAGGGTTATTTATTGCGGTTGGGTTGGCGGGTTCGTAATAGCACAGGTATATGGGGGCGTTTAGACCTGATCCATCTGCATCAGCCAATGCAGCGCCATCAAGCGTGACGACATCTCCCACGACGTTGGTGATGGTTCGTGCGGTGCCTGAAGCCGTATCGGCTGACCGGGTTGTCCCGTCTGCCTCAATAATCATCACCTTTCCGCCAATAGCCTTCTTGAACTGGCCACCGTCACCGGCTACCAAGGTCACGGTGTTTCCGCCTGAGTTGTTTGCCGTCGATTTCCCGATGCCCACATAGATCACATCTTTTGCATTCCCGGACCATTCTGCAGACGCCTCCCCTTCACCCGGGAAGTTCAATGTCGCGGTTTGGACAAAGGCCCCTCGGGTCTGTTTCGCAAACTTATCCCCAACTTCAAGCAACGAGAACGTGATATCTGGGGTCGTCGGGGTGTATTTCAGACCGGTGGTCGTGTCCTCTTTACCCATGAGGGACTTCCAGAGGACGCGCAAAGCTGGGTCGATCTCGGCAACCCCAGGCGCACCCAAAGACGTGTCAATGTTGAAGAATGTTGGGATGGTAAAGGATGTTTCCTTTTTCTGACGGATGGCCGTCGTGTGATGCCGCCCGGAACGATGGGGGGAGCTTATTTGGGGTTGGGTCATTTCCACCCCACCACCTGCCAAGGTAAAGAAGAAATCCGCATCCGTCGGAACAACCAATTCTCCGCGGGTCGTTTCTTCCTTGATATAGAAAGCCTGTTCAAGGGCGATCGCTACGTTGGACGAGTTGTAAATGGAGGCGTAGTTCTTCATCTCTCATGGCTCCCATGTTTGTTTTATGTCAGCAGTCGCCGACTAATGGCTGATAGTAATCAACCTCCATCTCGATCCGCCCCAGGTAGAACGGTTTCATGAGGTGGAGATCGGTGGACGTTGTGATAAGTCTAGCATGGATGACCTCGGGAATCCCTAACTTTGGATCCGCCCAAATCGTCTGCTCAATTGTCTGCAAAAGGTCCCAAAGTGACTTCTGGGTCGGGGTCGCTGTCGTCGCCGTAGGGCCAATTATTACCTCGATGACAAGGCGCCAGGTCTTTTTCGCCCTTCGGTTCTCGTGGATCGTGATTTCTTGGAGGTCGAAGATCTGAGCTGCGGGGATCTCATAGTCAGCAAAGTCGCTGGCCTGAAGTCTCACTTCGTCAAAGGCTTTGTACTTTAACTCTGTCACCAACCCAACTCGCGCAAGAAGGGCGTCGGCTATGTTGCTTCTAACCGATGCTG
>LAHQ01002980.1_pt1 | contig 38154 bp, 59 predicted proteins | sample 329661 | NCBI WGS metagenome assembly LAHQ01 (sample SAMN03275700, study PRJNA271635) | activated sludge metagenome | isolation source: sample C-2 Sludge from acidogenic chamber (second chamber) of Anaerobic... | reverse complement strand
CCAAGTTCCGCAAGATACGCCTTGCCGGTTCGCGCGTGTACTGTGGCATCAAGATACGCGGTGACGTGGCAGACCTTTCCAAGGCTAGGATTGCCATGAAGATAGCCGAGATGCCGGACGATGACACGGGAGATGTCGGCATCGATGAAGAAAAAGATTGACATACGTTGTGAGGTGCGGTAAAGTAATTGAAAGGGAGATACCGAAAATGGAAAGCATCTATTACGATAAGACGGCAGATATGTTCACGCTGGAGTGCCCCAAAGGCCCCAGCGTCAAGTACGAGCCTGTAAACGACTTGGCTGACGACACGATACGTGACGTGTGGTATGTCGGCATGATGATGGTAGGGACGTTCGAGTGGAAGGCGGGAGAATACAGGGCGAAGCGTGCCGAGTTCCTGAAGAAGTGCCCTGACGTCTACCACGCTCGGGAGATACGGAGACAGGTGAGCGGGCGGCGCTACACGGGCATGCGGTCACGGCTTGGCGAGATGGGGCAGAGACGGTTCGATGCCACACTGGGGGAATAGAGAAATGACACAGAAAGTGAAGCTGAGAGACGTGACGCCGGAAGAGTTCGACAGATGGAACTGCGCAGGCAAGATCGAATGCGAGGATTGTCCTTTCCACAAAGTGGAATGCGATTGTAGTTTAGATTCCTGGGTCAATAACAAAGACCTCTATTCCGACAAGTTCCTAGACCAGACAATCGACATCGAGGTTCCGGACATCCTCACCAAGGAGGAGCACGACTATCTGGAGGCGGTTATCAAACCTATTACTAAAGATTTGAAGTATATTTCATTATCGCATGGCACCATGCCTTTTCATTATTTATCTTTTAAAAATAAAAATAAACTTGTTATTGGCCGTATAGATACGGGTATATATGAATATAAATCAGTAGAAAAAGATTATGATTACACCCTTGAGGAATTAGGCTTATGACCCCCAAATTACTTCCCCGTATCAAGGGCTACTGCAAGGACTGCTACTACTTCGAGCCAAGTTGTAAAATCTGTGAAGCGTGGGGAGCACACACCGAACCTGAATATTATTGTTCACACTGTGAACCAAAGGAGGATGAAAAGAAATGACAAAAATTACAAAAAAACAAATGAATGAAGTTATGAGAAAAGTTAATATTGCCATCAATGGAAGAACCGAAATAATCGTGGCTTGGATTCGAGCCAAGGATAAACCTATTAAAGCAATTACAGACATGAGGGGTCTTAAAAGAACCATAAGAAATCTTCTGGAACTTATGGTTGATGAGCAAACGGAAGGGGAAAACGAATGAACGACTGCTTTGATAAGGACACAGAAGTCGTCAAACTTGGCGAGCGGAAGGAACTAATTGCCTGCTTGGAGAAGAAATCAGAGAAAGGCAATCAGGTTCTTATCCTATGGAAGAGTGATGACGGTAAGAGAATAATCAAGAGAATAATCGACAATCTTGGCTTTGACGAGTTCGTTCCGGGGCAGGCTCAGGCATTTGCTGACAGCATTCTCAATATCTCGGACGCGGTGATGAAAATATGATTACCATTTATTTTTACTGCACGAAAGCCAAGCCGTATCTTCTCGATGAACGTGAGTTCGGGCTTTACCATCGTTTCCAGGCAGTATTTGACCCAGACCCCTATGAAGCCAAGGACTTGTACCTTAACGGTCACGTCGTGGCAAGATGCGAGGCTAACGAAACGTTTGGTTTCAAATGTATAGGCCACTATTACGATACAGGGAAGATAACATATCAATGCTCAAAAGTTATCAACATTGATGATTTTCTTAAAAGAAGCCACGTTTCTATAGAGGATATAATTAACTACGCCAAAGGAGATGACCTCTTCGCCATCCATCTCGAGCACGTCACACCGTGTGACCTAGACCTGTCAGAGTTCTACAAGGACCATTTTGGAACCGAACCAATTACAAAAGCTCCTCAATCTTATTGCCACGCATTTAGAAAGATATTCATTTCCAAGGAAGAATACGAGCAAGAACATGCATTCCCCGATAATTACTATGTTAATGATTTGAAAAGAGATACCTACTTCCGAATGGAACCCTGCTATATCTTCGCCGACCATTCTGTCTATTGTGCCGACATTCTAAACGGAGAGAAAGATTTGGAAGTTAGAAAGACGTGCCCCAAGGGGCTGGAAAGGAAATAGAGAAACGATGAGAATTGAAACATCCCACAAATATGTGTATGAAGTAGGAGACCTTGTTTGGGTGAAAAGAGAAGGCTTCGCAGCCATAGTACACTCCGTTAATGGAAGCATATATACTCTTTCTTATATTTGGAACTACGATGGCGTGCTTATCAAAGACCCCAGAAAAGTTTTTGAACGTTTCGATAATGATATTGAATATTGCAGCTATAAAGATGCTTATGGGAGAATGGAAAGCAAGTACCTTGACGAACACGCAAAACTATTAGAATGTGAGCACCTGCTTGCTATGAATATGACGAAGAAAGATATGAAAGCCTATATCAAGAAACTGGAGGCCAAGTAAATGACCGATAATTATTATGTCTATATGCGGAACATTGCTACCCAGGCAATCATCGCCAAGAGCGGGCCGTTCACATTCGCCAAGGCTAACGAGGTTCTGGAGCACACCAAGATGTTCGTCACCGACTGTGAGCCTGCCGTGCGTATCTTCGTTGCCAAGAGTGAGCTAGGCGAGCCGTGGGGGGAAGCGTTCAATGGCTGGGCAACCGACACCGATAACGCATACGACAAGAGGTACGGGAAATGACATACGATGTAGATTGGAAAAGTGATATGACCGTTGCCAGTTTTGTTAATACTATTAGTAACGCAATAGATAGGGAAATAGAGCGTAGGAACACTATTCTGAAAGCTACTTTGCGTATGTTCGGCTATGACGGAGACTTTGATGACGAGAAAGCACTGAAGAAATGGGCAAAGGACAACAATGCCCATATCACTGACGGCGTGTTCTGCTGCAGGAAAGGGAAACAGAGATTATGGAATACCCAAAGATAGCAAACGTCTATAAGTTCGATGAGAAGTTCAGAAAGGTTGTCGGCTTCAATGAGCCGTTCAAAGCCCTGCGTGACATCCCGTGGCTTGGCACTGAAAAGGTTGACGGGACGAACACGCGTATCGTGTGGGACGGGCATACGGTGACTGTCTTAGGTCACACAGACAAGTCGTCCACGCCCGACTTCATACGCCTGTTTTGGGAGCAGATGTTCGGCTCAAAGGAAATGGAGTACGTTTTCGAGCAGGAGTTCGGGGCTGACGAGGCAATCCTGTTCGGCGAAACCTATGGGGCTAAGATACAGGCAGGAGGCGGTCTCTACGCTGACAAACCGCAGTTCATTCTCTTTGACGTCTATCACAGCACGTGGTGGTCACGCGGTGGGACTGACGCCTTGGCAGACCGCCTGGGGCTGAAGCACGTTCCAACGGTGTTCACCGGTACGCTCACACAGGCCGAGGAGTTCGTGCGCAAGCACCCTATGAGTACGCTTAACAAAGCCCACGAGATGGAAGGGCTTGTGCTCGAACCTGCGTGCGGAGGACTTTATACGTCAGGCGGAGCGGTGCTGAAATGTAAGCTCAAATATAGGGACTTAATCAAATGAACGGCTGGCCTATGTCACAGATACCTGCCTGGAAGCTGAAGGAGACGCACGACAACGCCAAGAGCTGCTCGGTGTGTCCCCTGTTCAGGAGCGGGCAGTGCCTCGTCAAGGGGTACATACTCGGCAACGCCAAGGACGCGGAGGTGAAAATAAAATGAAAATAGTCACACTAGGTGAGCTTAGAAAGATGCCGAAGGGAACTGTCTATGCTATGTGGAGTCCCTGCGTGATGAGCGAAGAGGTTTGTATGAAAACCACTGAAGGTGGGGAATGGACGGAAGAAGCAGAGATGTTCCCATTGAATTTTTTTTACAAAGATGATAAAGAATATTCCTTAGAAGAAAACAGCTATGAGAAAGATGAGCTTTGCCTTGCCGATGGGTGCTGGTACGATTATAAGGACGAACAACTGTTCATAGTTTTCTCACAAGATGACATTGACTATATGATTATGTTCTTAGAGAAAGCTATCGGCTATAGGAAAGATGAGGAGACAGAATGAAAGTCTGGGAGTGGATGCGTGACGTAAAGGGAACGGAAGCAACCGAGGAGCAGATTATAAGCTGGTTCTATATGAACAGGATTGAGCCGTGCGATTTGATAGTCCGCGACTGTGACGACCCTATCTATAATGCGAGAAACGAGCTTGGTCTCAAAGACGAGCTTCCAGGCAATCTGCTTAAACTTGTCAAGGGCAAATACTACCACCCTATCGATTACGGCAAGTGGCAAGACACTATCAAGGCGTTCTTGGAGGAGGAAATATGACCGTCTCTCTTCGTGACTACCAGGAGGCTTCGCTCGGAAACGTGCGGAGCCTTTTTGCCAGTGGGTCTAAGCGTGTCCTGTGCGTGCTCCCGTGCGGTGCGGGAAAGACGGTCATGTTCGCCTATATGGCAGACCGCCACTGCCGTCTCTCGCCCACGAACCGCGTGCTGTTCCTAGTCCACCGCATTGAGCTTGTCGAGCAAGCGGAGGGGACGTTCGATATGATGGGCATAGACCGCACGAGAATACACATCGCCATGGTGCAGACCGTCACGCGCCACCTTGACGTGGAGCCTACGCCTACCCTAATCATCACGGACGAGGCACACCACGCCACAGCCGTGACCTATGCGCGTATTTATGCCAAGTGGCCGTCCGTGCCCGTTGTAGGGCTTACTGCGACCCCGTGCCGGCTTGACGGGAAACCGCTGGGCGACATATTCCAGTCGCTGTCTGTCGGCGTGAGCGCACAGTGGCTCACCGACCACGGGTGGCTGTGCCCCTACGACTACTACGCACCGCGCATAAACCTCCCTGACGGGGACTGGAAGCCACGCGGTGACGACTACGACACGCAGGACGCGGAGACACGGCTTGACAGGGCAGGGATATACGGGGACGTGAAGAAGTACCTAGATCCCAAGCGCAAGACGATTGTCTACTGCCCCACCGTGGCGATGTCGAGGCGCATAGCGTCCGAGTTCGGTGATATCGCACGCCACTTCGATGCCGACACTCCAAAGGACGAGCGCCGTGAGATTATGGAAGCGTTCAGGTTGGGGAGCGTGCGCGTGCTCTGCAACTGCGACCTGATAGGCGAGGGCGTGGACGTTCCCGACTGCGACTGCGTTATGCTTCTTCGCCCTACCAAGTCGGTAGCGCTCTACATCCAGCAGGCTATGCGGTGCCTGAGACCTGGCTACACGGGCAAGCGTGCGGTGATATACGACTTCGTTGGCAATGTGTGGCGTCACGGGATGCCCACGGACGAGCGCACGTGGTCGCTCACGAAAGCAACCAAGTGCCGCAACCCGTCAGGGGAGAAGGAAGTCACGTGCAGGCAGTGCCACAAGTGCCTGCTGGTGTACCCGGGGACTTCGCGCATATGCCCGTACTGCGGAAACGACAACGGAAAGACCAAGGCGGAAATAGAGATAGACGAGAAAGCCGAGCTTGAAAAGGTCAAGGAAGTGCAGAAGGACGAGCGCAAGAAAGCATGGAACTTCCAGCAGCTTGTCGAGCTTGGGAGACGGCGCGGCTACCGCAATCCCGTATACTGGGCGCAGTGCGTTGTACGCGGGAGGGGCAAATAGAAAAAGGCTAGCCCTGCAAAGGCTAGCCCCGAAAGGAGAAAATGACCGAAACGGTATTTATTGTCAATTCAAGGGTAGGCGGTTAACCTGCCATACACATATTATATCACTTCTTCTTGAAGTATTCTACCTGTCTCAATCGCTTCTGCGCCTGTGACTTAGTGAGGTTGTTCTTCGACAGCGGTTTACCGCTCTCGGACTTGACCTGGTAACCCTTACTTGTTTTTGAAATCATACAATGTTGCCTCGATTGCCTCCGACAGGTACTTGCCGACATCGCCGTAGGTGGACTGGATGTACTCGGACATCTCAGGCGTGAGCCGTGCCTCGATGAGGCTGAGCGCCTGTTCCTTGGCACACTTCTTGGCTTCGTCAGTGAACGTGCCGTTGTCCTTTAGGGACTGCACGTACGTCTGGTAGACCGACTTGACGGCATCCGAGACGATTGAAGCCACAGAGGCGAGGAGCGCAGCGGTGTTCTTGTCCTTGACCTTGGAGTTAATCCACTTGGTAAGCAACCCAGTGAGCCACGCCAAGATAGCCGTGACAGCTGTACCGACAATGCTTATAATAATGTTGACTACCTGTGAACTCATTTGTTTTGACCTCCGTTGTAAAGATTTTCTACCCTGCTCTCCAAAATGCTGATGCGCGTGTCGAGCTTGGCAGCCTTTATCTCGGCGATGTCCTTCTCGATATGGTCTAGGCTCTCACGTATCTGCGCCATCGCGGCAGCGCTGTCTCGGTCATCGTGCTTCGAGCTGCGGTTCGAGTTGATTATCGCAACCACGGCACACGACACCGAACACACACAGGCGATGACGGTGAGGATTATATCTAGGTATGACATAGTTATTAAACAATAAGATTATACACTCTTTCCTTAGTTTTGAATTTCGCACACCATATCCGAATAGGTGACTTCTTTTGAGGTCTCCTTGCCGTTTTCGTCAGTATCGGTTACTACGTGGGTTAGTTTAATCTTTGTCTTTCCCGGGACGATGTCCTTGTAGCTTCCATTCTGGATGTCGAATATGCCAAGATCAGAATCGGTCTTGGCTGTAGTAGTGATGACGTTTCCTTTTTCATCGTAGCTCTTGATAGCACCCTTGTTATAGTCCCCATCGGCGATATAGAGGAAGTCCTTGATCGTCGCACCGTCATTGTCCAGCTTTAAAAGCACTCTCATTGTGTTAACTCCTTTCATTGTCAGTCGGCATAGGAATAGATTCTGAAGTTAGCCAGCGATACGAGGTCGACAGCGATTCCGTTGATGTTGACGGACATCGTTCCTGCGGTTGTCACGTGGCCGTTTGTGGCGCCGAAACTATGCGATACGGAAGATGCGTCTAAACCGGAAGCCAAGGCAGAACCGAAAGGAACCAGGAAGTAATCGTTGCCTGCGGAGGTAAGCGTTGAGACAGCAGTCGAAGCCGTGGCCTCTCCGATGAACAGCAAGGGGAGCCCAGTCTCGTGAACGGTCTTTCCCTCATATGGCTGATAGGGGAGGGCGACGGAACCATGATTAAGCATTATATATGCTGAACCATCAAAGACTTTTACCATTATTCCAATACCGGTTCTGCTTGTAAGTGTAAAAACAGGAGGTAACCCATTATTATTTGAGTCAAAAATGTTTATATTACCATTTGTAATGATGGCTGATAACTTATAAGTTCCAGGTTCTAATATGAATTTAAAATCCGAGTTAGAATAATTCCATGAACGACTGTCGTCTGTTGCCGTAGATGTGTAAGAACCATCGGGATTAAGTGTTGCTGAATATAGTGAAGACGTACTGGGGATATTCGACCTATCAAAAGTATTGCATAGGTTGCTTGACCTGTCCGCCTCGCTCTTGGCGTGCTCCAAGGCGTATGGCTCGATACGTGCAAAATGGTTAGGCTCGTAGGTCTCAGTGTAGGAGGTGTCTAATTCATACTGAATAAAAATATTATGACTTGCTATATAAGCATCCAAATCTGACTGACTAGCAACATTGCTAAGATACATTCGTAATTCCTTTGGTTCTGAGCTAGTTGACATTGATAAACAACTGGTTTCTGAAAGCCATCCAAAATTAGCAGATTTTTCAGGAAGATAATTGTTAATATAATCTGGAATATTATCTTTATTTGTGTAATCTTTAATATCACTTAATGACGAATAATATGCATATCCAATTCCGCCGGCATTTTTATCGGCGTAGACAAACATACCTACTTTAACATTTAAGTATCCCGTCTGTCTCGTTACCACATAGTTGCCGTTCGTATCGATTGTATAGGTGTCGTAATACCCCAAATGGAGCATATTCCTGACCGTCTTGTCAGTGACACCGGAAACGGATGCTGCAGTATTTGTCGCAGTATCAGAGTTGCGCATTTCGAGAAGGCTTAAATGCTGTCTTGGGTACGCCGTCCACTTGCCGTTGTCGTAGGAGTAGACATCGCAGTACGGGCGGTTGTCGTAGGTGACGAACCAGCACTGGTAGGCACCCGTGTAGAACACGATGCCCGTGCGGAGACCGTCAGGGGTCACGCAGTTGGCAAGCGTGACGCCACCTGTGACCGTGGACGGGATGGATGCGGAGTAGTCGGCGATGGCGTTGTCGTTGGTGTTGAGGATGGAGAGCAAAGTAGCCTTCTGCGTGTCCGACAGTGCGGATATGATAGTATCAATCTTAGGCGTTTCGTTAATGACTGACATATGATTTTTACCTCGGTAATATTATAGCACTACGAATTGTACCAGTAATCGAACAGGAACATTATTGAGGGCGACAGCGTAAAGTCGACAGGGAAAGTAAGGACAAGCAGGCCGGTAGTGTAGTACCCCTGGCCAGTGGCTACGTATTCCCCTCCCCGCACTGCCCACACGGCAGGGAAGCCGAAAGCAGTGGTGGCAAGCGGAGTCGGCAAAGCATAGGAATATTCGTACAGGTCTCCGGCAAGAGCCTTCTTTGTGAAATAGTTTGAAGCAATGGCAACCTTATTGACAGGCGTGCCTATCTTAGCTTGATATCTGTTTGGGATATCCCTGATAAAGCTTTTGTCCGCAGCGCTCATCAATCCAGCCGTTGTCGTTGTCGCCCCGTTAATCATGACGTTCTGGTTTGCCGTAACACCCGTTGTAGGGACGATGTACGGAACCACGAGCGAGGCGTCCGTGGTGGTGTAGGTGGTGGACATACCCGAAAGGGCGTAATTGTAGCTGGAAAGTGATTTGTATTCGGTTGCCGTCATAATCCCAGCAGTGGAAGAGGTAGCTGCTCTAATCGTCCACGAGACCGCGCTAGTGCCTCCGTTGGACGGTATCTCCGTGCCCTGTGTCACCGTGGCGTCCGTTGCAGCATAGTTAACCGTTGGCGTGCCCGTGTGATATTCATGTGACATATACCCGTACTGCCATGCTGTGATTATGCCTGCGCTGGTAGGAGAAGCCACGGGTATGTCACAGTACTTCACCGAAGCATCGCCGGAAATCATATCGGTGTAGGTGACGGGAAACCGAACCCCTGCTGTCGTGCTGGTGACATTGACAGCGGTGACAGCTCCTGTCGTAAGGTTCGCGGCAAGGTCGCTGTCAAGCCCGACAGTGACGGTGTCGACTGAGCGTGACGCGCTCATCCCAGCGCCGGCGTCAATCTCCACGACACCCTGCTTGACCTGCGACAGCAGGTACGCATAGTTGCTTGACGTCATCGAGCTGTCGAGCGCTATGGTGTTGTCCTGCACCGTCACGTTGTACGGATCGAACGCCTTGGTGTCGGCGTACGGCGTCATCGTGAAGAGACCCGCAACGCTCGTGGGCGCCGTGAAAACGTAGAACGTATAGTCCGTGTAATACTGGAAATACTCCAGGTCTCGGTACTGGTCGTAAGGAACCTGTGCCGTGGTGAGCGTGGACGTGATGTTGGTGTTGCCCGTGGTGCCTGCCGAGTTCTTCCAGTACATCTGCAGGACTGTCGGAGTAAGCCCCTCAATGTGGACGTACACCTTGTCCCCGTCGTCCCCGTTCCTCTGCGGTGCCTGCGTGATGAACTCCAGCAGGTTTCCGGTGCTGTCGTAATAGCAATATGATGCCATAATTTTATGCCTCTATATATTATAACCCTACGTTCCGCCCGGTATCGTTGAGAGCGACAACGTGGAGGGTGTGTGGCAGTCCGTCCGTCACCTGCCATACGTGCTCGGTCTTGGTGTCGTTGAGCGTGAGGTAGATTACCGAGCCTTTCCCTCCGCCAGAGCCTACGGCAAGAATATCGTGGTAGTTCGTCCCGTCATAGGCCGTGATGATGAACGGCCCGTTGGCAAGCAGCTTGAGGTACGGAGGCTTGTAGCCGTCCGCCGTGAGGCTTATGTACGATGACACGAGTGACAGCGTGCCCTTGGCTGTGGCATACGGCTCGCTGTCGAGCGAGTCCGTGCCTGCCACGGCGTACCACGTGTAGCCTGACGTGTCGCGGAGATAGGGGCATAGGTCGGCAAGCATAGGCGTCCAGCTAAGCCACGTGACATCCGTATAGTATTCTATCTGGAGCGTAAGATTGATTATCTCGGCGTTGTCCTTGTTCACAAGCAGGGCATCGCCGTAGACGCCTCCCGTGCGGAGCTTTATCCAAGGCGAGTATGCGGACGTGGGCGTGAACAGCCCCGTTATGGACGGCTCGGCGTATATCGGCGCTGCGTTGGCAGTGGCCGCCGTTTCGTACACCGCGCCCGTGCTGAAATAGTCTACCCCGCCGCAGAAACCGGTGTAGCGCGCCCACCAGAAACCGGTGTTCCAAAGATACCACTGCTGCGGAAGCCCGCCTATCCCATTCTTGTATACGTTCTGGTACCCGTCAGGGAGAACACGTATGCCAGGGGAAACGTTGTCGAAGTCCTGATACGAGAGCACGATGGACGAACCGACCGACACCGCCGAAAGCTCGTTCTTCATATAGACGTACTTGGCGGTGGGATAGGTGATGTTTCCAGCGCAGTACCCGTACTGCAGGTACGGCCACGACTTCCCCTCGCCTGTCACCGCTGCGAGAAGATACTTGCCTCCCGTATAGGGGTATGACGTGTCGCCGTCCGAGAAGATAAGCTCATCGTCCCCGTAGAAATAGTTGGTCGAAAGCCGTGCGTATACCTTGCGCTGTTCCTTGCGGACGACAGCCTGCCCGTAGTTGACGTACTGGTAGGCTCGGTACTTGGTCTGGATTGCCACCGAATAGTTGCGTATGACATAGTTCTTGGAGGCATAGTAGACGACCGAGATATAGTTAGGCTCGTATGCGGTGACAATCTTGAACACCGTATAGCTTTCCCCGGATATTCCCGTGAACGTGCTGTTAAGCGCGTGAATGTCTGAAAGGCTCTCGGCACGCTGACGTATCGCCACGACATCGTTGCCTAAGCGGTTCGCCTTGTCCTGCTCGGCAAGAGCGAAGTCGTCAAGCGATGTCACGCCGGACTGTGAAGTATCAAGCTGTGTCACCGGAACATCCTCGTCCCTGTCGGGCTTGTTGAACGATATTCTGAACGAATTGAGAGGCTGGTATGAGACCGAGAAAACGCATCCTGCGAAGCCGGAAGTGGACTGGTTGTATATTTTCATATTGGCATTGTCCACGTTCACAGCGTAGCTCATGACGGACGAACCGAAATTATAAAGACCGTATGTAGCCACACTGGGCAGACCGAAATAGGATCTAAGGCTCTGCGCTATAGGGGAAAGGCTTGACGTTCCCGACATAATGAGGGCAAGCGAATTGGTAATGATGTTCTCGAAAGTCGTGTAGTTTTCGCTCCACCACGCACGGGCAATCGAGTACGTGTCAGAGAAGCCGTATATCTGCGTGCCACCGACCTGGTACTCGACCGTGGAATAATAGTACTGGGAAAGCTCGGCAACGGTCTTGTATCCTGAACCGCTGGCAGGCAGCTTGGTATAGTCGGTTTCAAGGCACTGGCGTGCCGTCTTTTCCACGCACAGCTTCGTGATGTCGGTGCTCATAGGGAAAACAAGGTTAGTGAAAACCTTTGGGTTGCTCGTAGTTCCGACCCAAGACATATAAAGGCACTGCGTGTAAATGCTCTCACCGCTGTAAGCGAACTTAATCTGCGCCTCCGTTGCCTCGGAATAGGAATGGCCGGATGCCATAGTGAAAGAGCTAAGAGGTATGCTGACATCGCTGAAAGGCGCGTCACCTGACGTTGTTCTGTCTATGGTAAAGTCTGCCATATGATACGTGCCTATCACATCGTACTTATTCCCCGTCTGCCCTGGTCTAAGAAGCTGGATTAAAATACCACTGAAACTTACGTTCGTGCTTGGATTGACCTGGAACGAGAATATCACCTCTATCTTTCTTTCGCTCTGGCTAATAGAAAGCGTTGTCCCGTAATACGAACCGCCAGGAAACATATTCGATATGGCAACGTTGTCGGTCACGTACGCGTCCATAAGCAGTCTCGTCACCTTGTAGATAGGCATCTGCGTGTTTATCACAAGGTTCTTCTGCTTCGACAGCACTGCACTGTCGCGGTCACGGAAACCCACGACCTCGTTCCGAACCTCGTTGTTCGTGTCAAGGAAGCTCTCGCCCATATTCACAAGGGACGTGATGTAGCTGTCCGAGGACATCGAACGCTCGATGTAGTTGACGGTAGCCCCGTCATCGCTCCACTGCTCCCGCGAGTCAGCACGGAGGTCTAAATAGGTGAGAACGTGGCTATGGACACTCGGTATACACCCTATCTGGCTCATAAGCGCCGTAAGCGCCTGACGGAGCGTAGGCTGCGACATCGAAAGGTCTTTGCAGGGCACGTTGAACTTGGACGTTATCGCCGTACTGTACCCTAGGAAAGGCTGGTAGCTCCACGTAGCCCCGTCAGTGGTCGTCTTGACCTTGGGAACGTACATATCGTAGTATTCCTTTATCACCTCGGCAATCGTCTTCTGACCGGTAAGCTTGGAATGCGTTACCACAAGGTTGGGACACTGCCACTTCTCCAGCATCTTCGTCTCGCTCATAAGCGTTATCGTGTATTGGTATAAAAGCGTTGACACGTTCGTAATCTTCTCCGTGAACGTGTCCACGAGATAAAGCCTCTGGTTGCCGTTGATCGTGACCTGCGCGTACTCGTACGGGTGCAGGCTGTCAAGGCGCTTGGATGCCGGAACCTGAGCGAGGACGAGAATGAAGCTGTCGAGCGGCTCGCCGAACTCGTCCGTCTGGACCGCTCCGCATACCGCCTCGTAGGTGTTGTTTATGTTGTCCTGGAACTTGACCGTTACAGTGTTCATTTGTCCTCCCCGACCGAACCCGCCGTGAGCGAATATCCGGCCCTCACCCTCGTATAGGAAAGCTGCGCGTCCATCTTGCGTATCGTGTCAGCCTGGTTTATATAGTTGTTGGCAACGTCCACGGCCGTGGAAGCCACGGCAGCGCCTACCGCTATCACCGCACCCACCGGTCCAAGCGTGGAAGCGGCAGCGATGGCAGACGTGCCTATCGAGACGGCTTTGAGAACAACGTTCTTGGCAACGGTGTAGCTCCGCTGGCCTTGGTAGTCATCGGCAAGCTGGAAATGGCGCTGGATGAAATAGTCCGTCTCCTGAAGCACGTCACGCGTGACATCCTTAGCCTTGGAAACAAGGTAGGCAGACGTGAACAGCTTAGCGGTTGACGTGTCCGCGCTGTCCTCATCCTCTTCGTCCTCATCGTCCTTGGCGCCCTGCGTGGGGTCGGAGACTTTCTGGGAAACAGTCTCCTTCTTCTTGTCCCCGACTATCTTTATCTCTACCTGTCTTATGTCCGCCATATGCTAAGCCCCCGCGAACGTCACAACGCACGTACCGCTGTTTCCCAGCTTGCGGTCGTACTCGAAGTCCGCCATAACCATCGTCCTAGTAGCCGTCACACCTCCGATAGTCACGGTGAACGCATACGTGTTGTATCTTGCCGCGCTTCCGGCAGCGACCGCAGCCCAAACATCGGTGAAAAGCGCGTTGTCGGACGTGGGGAACAGGACGACAGTCATCGTGTCCGTTCCGGCCTTGGCAACAGCCTTTGTCACTGCGTTGCTTGACGAGAACGGCTCGGGGTCTAAGTCGGACGATGAACGGAAAGTTAGATGGGCAACGAAAAGGCTTGAACCTTTGTAAGTCACAGTTTCATATAGGAGCGTGTCGCTTATGACGAGCGTTCCGGACATCGTGACGGTGGAGCGGTAGGAGTTGGCGACTTCATCGAAGTTGTACTTGCCCATCGGGGACTGCCATATCTGGAGACCGCCAATTTCAGTCGAAACCTTTAGGGTGTATGTGTCGCATAATGCGGTAAGCAATTCCATAATAGGCATAATGTTGTTAGCCTGCGACAAACCGACAAGTGAAACGTTCTGTGCGTTAACCACCGGGTTCGGCACACTTGGCTCACGGCGTATGACGATATACTCGCTGTCGTCCGCAAAGTTGCTTTTGTTGGCGAACTCCTGCTCGTCCATGACGAAAATCTTGCTCGTGTCCTGTTTGAGAGTACGGGCAACCGAGTAAATCTCCGAAGTAATGCCTGCCTTGATGTCCGACATCGCGTGCCTCCTAACTGTACGTAACGCTCATTATCTTAACCTGCGCATATTTCTCCCAAGCCGGAAGAGCCTGCATAATGGCTTTCTTGACATAGCCGATATGGTTGCCGTAATAGGTATATCCCACGCGCGAGCCGAAGAAGTCGAGCTGCGAGGCGTAGGACGCGTCACCAGGATAGTAGTCTATCTCGTGCGTCTGTATAAAATGCTTCATGTTGTATCTCCGCGCAGGTATCACAAGCGAAGCGTAATGCTTCCCACTGTGCACCTTCATCGTGTTAACGAAGTTTCCAGAAAGGTGCTTCTCCATGAACCCGTCCGCCACGTAGACCATAACCATGTCACGCAGGGAACGCATATCCTCGCTGTCCATACGCTAAGCCCCCTTTATGCTAATATAGGTTTCCGCGCTCGGCGTGTTGTCGAACTCCGAGTTGCCCCAAAGCTCCTTGCGCTGGATGTTAAGGACGTTGTATTCCGTTCCGCCGATTATCACCCTGTCGCCTGCCTGAACGTCTATCGTGTCAAGCGTCTTGAACGTCATAGCCGAAGTGTCGAACATGAAAAGGCTGTCCACCGTCATCTTCTCATAGGTGTCAGGCTGCAGCTTCTTGGCCCAGAACGGGCCGTGTGTGCGCGTCTCATACGTTATCTGGGAAAGGTTGCTGTTCGAGGCATTGCGCTTACGATAAAAGCACACGTAGTTGTACCCGTACTCACCCATATATGTGTCACGGCATCCCATTTTAGAAAAGCCCCCACCAGTAGAATGAGAAACCGCCACGTCCGCCTATCTGCAGGTTGGCAAGCCCAGCGCACTCCAAGTGGTTGTACGTAGCCGTGCTGACCGATATGGCATTGATGTCGCCTCGCGACTTCACAAGCCGTCCGCTGTCATCCTCGCCCGTCTCCATAATCCTGTCGCCCGACTTGAAGACGTAATAGTCCTGCTCCAAAAGAGCCAGCTTGTACTGCTTCTTCTGCCACGATGTCGGCTCAGGATAGCACGGGTTAATCTGGACGTTCATTTTGGCGATGAACATGTTGAGGTTCTCCTGGTTGCGCGAAAGCCAGCGGTCGATCTCCGTTGGGGAATTGCCGCCTTTCAAGGACTGTGCGAGGTCAATCCCCGTGTATTCCTTGAACTCGTCCGCGTTCACCTTCATTGTGCTGAAGTCTATCATTTTGCCTCGGGGCTGAGAAAGCCCATAATGCTGTCGAACTCGTCCTTTGATACGGGGTTCTTAACCGACTTCGCATAGTCCTCGTATGTCTTTCCGTCAGGCGACTGCTTTGCCTCGAACTTGGGGGCTTCCTTGCTCTCGCCTTCGGACTTCGCCTCGGCACTTCCTGTTCCATTCTTGCCGTCCTCTACGGAGGCCGTCTTTGCGTCTCCCAGAGTCTTATCCTCGGCTTTCTTTGCCTTGGCATTGTCTCCCTTGGAAGTGGGACCTTCATCTTTTGGCTTTGCCTCCTCTGGCTTTCCCTTGCCTTTGATTAGCTCGGTGAACTCGCGGTCGAACTCATCGGCGCTCATGTCGGGCAGTTTCTCCAATATGTCCTTTCCCTTGTCACCGCGCTGGTAGAGTATCGCCATCTGCTTCTTACTTGCCCACGCCATCTTTCAATGCCTCCTTCAGGTTCTGGAGCTTGGCCACGTGGTCGAACTCGTCCTTCCGTATTTCCTCGAACACCTTTACCGCTCCGTCCTGCTTCTGCGCCTGAGCAAGGCGTATAGCCTTGTCATAGCCGTCTATCGCCTCTTCCTCGTCCTGTATAAGGAACTCAACGGTGGACTTCAGTCCGTCATCGCCTTTCTCACCGGTGAGCTGCGCCAGCTTGGCGTTCGCCTCGTCATCGGACATATCCATATAGCCCATAAGGAAGTCGGAGGCAGACTTGTCCCCGCCCTTTGCCATATCGTACAGCTTCTTTGCTTTGTCAGGTGCTATGTATTTCATATGACCATATTATACCACATAAAAAGCCCCTGCTCCGCAAGTCACGGGGCAGAGGCATAGACTAGGCTTTCTTAGGAAGAGTGACGCTGGCGGAAGTGGCAGCAACGACAAGACCGGTGCTATCGACAAGCGAGAAGAAGTAGCTGGTAGCGGTGGCATCGATGTTCTCGACATCAGGCTTGATTTCCTTGATGTTGGTTCCGTCAATCGTGACGGTCGAGCCGACAGTCTTGGCAGTGGCGCTCACAACGACAGTGCCGTTCTTGCCGGCAGGGATGGAGTAGGCAGCATTGAGAACCCAGCCGTTGGTGTCATTGCCTGCACTAAGCGAAACACGGAGAGAGTTGGTAGTGAAAGTGCTGAGAGCGCTGGCAACGGAAACGTAAATGGCCGGAACCTTATTGTCAGGAACGAAGATGCCGTGGAAGAGATGGAAGTTGACCTTCGTGCCATCGAAGTCCTGAACGACATCAGGGCCGAACTGACGGACATTCTTGACCATGGTGACCGGAATAGCAGCCTTGCGGTCGGCAACGATGTAGTTGATTGTCTTGGAAACAGCAGTGTAAGCCACACCATTATTAGTGGTGATAGCGTTGGTGATGAAGCGGTTGCTAGGGCAGACACGTATCTCACGGCCTAAGAAGGTTGTGAAGCCAACGGTGATTGCTCCGACAGTCCGATTGCTGACATCGAGGAACTTGGTGAGCTCGGCGGTGTTGCGGATTAAAGCCATAATCGAAGGATTGACGATGATAACTTGGTCTTTGTCGTCAACGCCCATTTCAGTGAGATACTGGAAGGCAGCGTTGAAACGATGGATGATGCCTGTATCATCGTTCAAGGAAGTAGGAGTTTCAGTGACCAAGTTGCCGAGAGAAGCGTTTGCCTTGGAGGCAAGATACGAGAAACGCATCGTATCGACTTCGGGGACAACCTGAGTGCGCATGAACTCGGTAGCCGTATGGCCGATAGCCATACCGCCCAACTGCTTGTCGGTGATGGTATCGATACGGAACTGCTCGCCTCGGTTCCACTGGAGCTGGAACTGTTCCCAATGGCCAATAGTACCGCCAATCTTGTAGCCGTCGTTGTTAGGATAGGACGAGTAGTTGGTGCCGGTGTTCTGCGACTGGTTGGCAGCGCGGTAATCGCCCATACCATCTGTAGTAATCTTGAAAATCTTGACAATGCCATTGTCGTCAAAATTGAGAGGAGCCCACTTAGCGCCACCCTCGAAAATGGCGGAAATGGAGTCCTGAACCATAACCGTATCAAGCGCCTTCTGGTATTTTGTAATCAGCTCATCAAATTCATTAAGTGCCATAAAAATCTATGCTCCTTGTTAGTTGACAAAGCCCGGAAGACCAAAGTCCTTCGCGGCCGACTTCTCATCCTCTTCCTCGTGATCGCCGTGAACAATCGCGGTGACGGCTTCCATAATGTCCTTCTCAGGGACGCCCGCCTTGACGGCGGAGCTGAGAGCCTCTTTCAGCGTGCCAAGGGCATCGCCTGTCGGGGCTTCCTTTTTCTCTTCGTTATCCATTAGCGATAACCTCCTAACTAATCCACGAAACCGGTCAGACCGAACATCTCGGCGGCTTTCTTGTCTTCGTCATCGTCACCGCCTTCGTCCTTGTCCGCCCCAAGAGGAGTGACTGTCGTGACAGGCTCAATCCTCCGCGCCCACTCCGGGTGCCCTTGGGCTTCCTTTGCCAGCGTGTCCGCATTGATGGGCAGAGATTTCCCCTTGAAATAGGCTCTGACGTCATCATACTTGGACGGGTCTATGTGGCTTTTCAGCAACGCATTCTCGGCTTCGAGTTCCGCCAGCCGCCCCTGCGTGGAGCCGTAGCGTTCCTTCATGACCTCGTACGACTGGGACTTGCCAACGGCTTCGTCAAGCTCATCGGCTTTCTCAAACCCGTACTTCTTGTAGGTCTTGTCGAGACGTTCCTGAACAATCGCGTTGACCTCTTCCTGCGTAAACGTCTTTCCTGCAGTACCTGCCGGCGCAGCCTGCGTCTCGGTACCTGCCTGCTCTCCCGCCGTGGGAACTTCCACGTTAACCGGCTGTTCAGCAGTGCCTGCTACATTCGTATTTTCTTCCATAGAAAGTGTTACCTCGTTTCCTTAGTGACTATATTATATCACACTACTAATTATCTACTAATTCTCTGCCTCTCCCAGTACCTCAGAAGCTGTCTGTCCTTGACGATGGCCTGACGTATCTCATCGTCCGGCATATAGCTGGCCATTTCCTGGTGCAGGTGAAGCCTGTCCGCATAGAAGTCTATCATCTCCTCCACGCTGTCCTTGGTTCGACCGCTCGTCTGCCTCATATCACGCGGGCCGACATTGAACGATATTCCCAAGCTATCGCACGCCTCGTCAGCGCCCATCGCTGCCACGGTCTCGGTCGGTACGCTTACCATAAAGTGACGGCAGTTAGGTCTTGTCACAAGCCACGCAGGCGCACCCTCGACCCACTCCATAGGACGGATGTTCCTTATCCGCACGAGCGCCTCTATCTCGCCCCAGTCCTTCCTGTCCGCTATCCTCTTCCAGTCCTCGGATATATAGTACTTCCCCTGCCACGCCACGTGGTCTTTCGCACAGTCGTTGTGCTTGGAGCACACCCAGAACACGTGCTTGGCGTTCCTTGCCCGTTCCCGCGCCCCTTGGTATATCCAAGCCTTGCTTAACGCCTCGGACGCCCTAGCCCCCTCCAGCGATGCCACACGGCCTATAAGCCACGGGCGGTTGTATGCGTCAAGAGCAAGCATAGGCAGAACGAGCAGGGACACGTCATACTCGCGCCTCACCTGCTCGGCTATCTCTTTCGGCGGTATCGGGCTCGGGTTGCCGAGCACCCACGGATCGCCAGTGTAGAGTCCCCTAAGCGTTTCCCTTAGATACCTGCGTGGACTTATCCCCGCCCTTCTCATCGCCAGCATCCTGTTCTTTGCCCACAGCAGACGGAGCCTTGCCCTCCGCCTTGTCTCCATCGCCTGCTCCGTCAGCATTTCCATTTCCTGCATTAACGTTTTTCCCTTCATAGGCCATCGGGGCGAACAGGTCGCTGTTCCGCTGACGGTCTATCTCGTCCGCCTCCGCCTGCTTCTGCTCGGCGGTAAGCTTGCTTCCCCACAGCGTGTCCACGTAGCGCATCGTGGAAATCTCGCCGTTCTTCCACGCCGTGCCCAGTGTCGTTATCTCGTTCTCGAAGCTCGGGTTGGCGAACTCCAGGAACTTCACGGCAACGTCCGGCCGGTAGTCGAGCGGTATGATGCCCGTGTCGATGTATCTCTGGAGCACGAGCAGCTGTCCGCACAGGACGGACAGCGTATGGCTTTCACGAGCAATCACGTTGTTACGCGTCATAAGCGTGACTTTCTCACGCTCACGGGTCGCACCCGCGTTGTCATCGTGCTTAACGGTGTCTATGCCAAGCGTGGCAGGCGAGATGATGCCGGAAAGCGCCAGCTTGATGAGCGATGTGAACTGGTCGATGTACTGCTGTGTGTTGAGCTGTGGCTGCGTGACCTGTATCTGGCCGTAGGAATTGCCGTCACCGTCCTTCATGCCGTGCAGAACCGCATAAGCCTGCCCGTAGACGTTAGGCATTTGCGTGCCTCCGTCCTTGGTTCTCGTAAGGTACTGCTCCGGAATGTAGACCACAGGGGACGACACCTTGCAGGTGTGCGACATCTGTGACACGCACTGGTCAATGTCATCGAACAGCGCCGTCTTGTCCGAGTAAATCGAACGGCCCATATGCGGGTGAAGAGGGTCATCGAAGAACGTGCTCGGAACCGCGAACGGATAGTCTATGCCCTCGATACGGCTGGGCGTGAGACCCGAAGTCACAGGCAGCGTGACAAGCGGAACCTCGTCTCCGTTGCCCCGACCGTCAAGCTTATAAAGGTGATAGTCGAATACCGAGGCGTTCCCGTCCACGCTCCGTGTCTCCACGAGCATATAGTCGTTACCTTCCCTGTCCTTGTAGTAGTCCCTGAACGATGCCCCAACGAACCGCTCGCCGTCATACGCGAAGTCCACGTCCTGCGCCTCGTAATACACGACACGCGGATGCTTCTCTCCGGCACGCACTATCGGCTTCCAGCAGCCGCACCCCTCCACGAGCGTGAGTGGCATCTGGCGCAGGTTGACGGCGGACAGCAGGCAGTCGTCCTTGATTATCGCGCCGAGCGTCTCCCCGTCCTTCCTGTCAGCGCACGAGAACGATGGCGCACCTATCACGTTAACCAGCGTATCCACGATGGCACGCGGCAGGCCGGAATGTACCCGCTTGAAATCGTCCTCCTTGACCGCGCTGCCCCAGAAGTACTGCTTGCGGTTCCGGTTGTATATCGGGTCCATATTGAAGTTCTTTATCATCGCGTTGGTGTAGAAGTTCAGAAGCTCGTCCCCGTCACCCGTGTACCACGCCTCGTACTCCATAAGACGGCACTTGCGTATCTCCTCGTCAGAGTTGATGAACGACAGCCTTTCCGCAAACGGGTTCTCGCCCAGCCTGCGCGCTCCCTTGGAACCCCTGAACATCCAGTTTCTGATACGCTTGATAATGTTTGCCATACTATTCAATGCTCCTTGAACTCACGCCACCGAACCATCTCCAGCCTCATCGGCGACCAGGCATACTCGAACGCGTTTGTCGCGTGGTCGTCTATGTCAAGCCTTGCCTCGCCCTTCTCCCCTTTGCGTGCGTTGGCGAACTCGCGCATAAGGTTAGGGCAGTCGGTGCTTACCAGCAGGTCTCCCCATCCCATCATAAGCCTCTCGAACCCCACACGCGACAGGATAGGTATCTTCGTGCTCATTATGTACTCGCACCCCCACAGCCCGTGCGCAGGAGCCGCCATCTCGAGGTTCTGCCTGAACTGCGGGTCTGCCGCGTCCACGTACACCTTGGGCGCCCCCTTCATAAGGCACGGGTCGTTCGAGTAGCAGTCGCGCCATCCCTTGATGGCATCGGCTATCGCGTTGAGTATCTCAGGCACCGTCTTCGGCGTCTCCGCCCCTATGTTCGTCCAGTACCACTCCTTCAGCGCCACGAACTTCGTGCAGTCGGACGTGAGCCCCACCAGCACCGCCACCGTTGCGCTCTTCACCGCCCCGTCCCTCCGTATGTGCCCCTGCCCGTCCGAGTACCCCGTATCTATCCCTATCGCATAGTCACAGTATTTCAGGCCTGCCAGCTGCTGGGGACGCAGGACTTCCGTTTTGGGCGACCACTCCGGAAGCAGCATCTCCGTGCTGTTCCCCCACATGCCAAGGCACTCCGTCTTGTATATCTCCGGCATCTTCGTCCGCATAAGCTCCTTCTGCGGGTCGAGCGTCTTGTCCCTGAACTCGTTTATCCTGTACGTGCTCTGGTGCAGGTACAGCCCCGCACCGCACCCACGTGTGAACGTCGGGTCGTAGCACTCGCGGTAGTCGTGCGTAAGCAGGTAGTCGTAGTCGTCCTCCATGCGCCCCTTCACGAACTCATCGTATATCCAGCACTGCTGGTCCCACGGGTTCAGCGCCATCGTTATCTGCATCTGCACGCCCTCGGGCATTATGCCACGCAGGGATCCGTCCATCTGCCGGAACCCCTCCCTGTCCGTTATCTGGCTAGCCTCCTCTATATATATGTCGGTGAGCTCGCCCTTCTCGAACTTGATGGACGTTATCGACTGAGGATTGTTGAACCCACGGAACACTATCCTCTGCCCAGTCTTCCTATAAACAATCATATGCGGGCTCGTGTAGAACCTGAACTTGTCCTCCAGCCCCAGCGTCCCTATCACCCTCACGAGGTTGGCGTACGTTGACTGCGCGTTGTCCGTGTCGTTCTGACGTACCATCACGATGTTGCGTATCGGGTTGTCGAGTATCTTGAATATAGGCTCGCGGCCCATTATGTCCTCGCTCTTCTTGGTCGAGCGCGCCCCGAAGTACACGCGATACCGGCACGGCCGCACCGAGCGGTTCGTGAACCATCCGCCCCAGTACCCCTGCCCTACGCTCTCACTTACGCTTATCGTTGACATCTGCTATCGCTCCCACCGTACCAGCGCCCACCTCCACCCTCGTAGGCGCATCGTTTATCACAGTCACCCCGTCCGCGCTCCCGCCCATCTCCAGCCTCTTGCTCTCCGCATAGTGCTCCGGGTGCGTCCGCTCAAGCAGCCACGCCGCCGCCTGCCAGTTCCCTGACGCAGCCTTCCCCGCTATGATGCTCATACACTCAGACAGGAACGCACTGTCCGCCTCCGCCATCCCAGCGTACAGCTTGGCGAACGCACTGTCCTTCCCCGCATCGATGTCACGCGCACCTATCTCCATCCACTTCCCGAACGTGCTCCTGGGCACACGGCACGCATTCGCACACGAAAGGTCGTTGAGGCCCGTACGCCGGAGCGCACATATCTTGTCTATAAGCTCATCGGTAAGTACTGTCATCGTTGATTGCTCCCGAACTATTATACCACCCCACACAACCACCCCCACACCCACACAACACCTAATGTATTACACTAGCAATACAATTTTTATTGTTTTCGGGTATAAAGGCACTCTTAATTCTATCCCGCTTCCCCTGGGGTTTTTGGTCTGGCCCCCTGGGTAGGGGTGACGGGGGGGACTGACACGTGCCAGGATCTGACGGGGGCGGGGGACTGACCCGTGACCCGTGACACCAGACACCGCTCACGAGGTCACAGGTGACACCGCTTGTACACCGCTTGTACACCGCAAAACCGAAAAAAGCCCATAGTTAAGCCAATTGGCAGGTTTGCCAGGTTTTTTCTATTATTAACTATATATATACTATATTCCTACTATATTCCTACTAATTCTCTTTTATATACCTTTATAAAAAACGTGTACAAACCTGCCAAAATATATAAATAAGCCCATAACTAAGGGCTTTTAGCTTGTCAGGCAATACAAAAAAGCACCTGCCAAACTTGACCAAACCTGACAAAAGCAATACAAACGGCAATACAGCGCCGATTAGGATTTAGTAGTTATTTAGTAGTTAGCGGGAGCTAATGGTTTGGAAACAAAACAGTTTGAAAACCAAATAGTTTGAAAACAAAATAGTTAAAACGAACAAACTGTTCTAGTTAGTGTAGGATAATAGATTTGATACAATTCAATTTGATAAAATTAGTTAGCATACTAACCTTTTTGTTTCTGTCTATCCACGCGGCGCACTTCCAATATTGACACGTGTTTAATATTGAACGATTGTCTAATATTGAACGCTTGTTTTATATTTGTGTTTTGCGTGTTTTGTTTTGCGTGTTTTGCGCGTTGCCAAAATAGTTGCGAAAGTTCTTGACAATTGCCTTGTGTCCGTGTCCCGCGCACAAAATCGTGCTCCAGTCCGAGGCTTGGGAGTGAAAAACCGCTACACGGCGCGCTAGGTGGGTGGGGGGTATAAACATACCCGAGAGCGCCTAGCGTGGCGCTATGGGCTTGTTTTGGGGGTATAGGGGTGTAATAGACGCGTGCGCCCGTGTGACCTCATAGGGTTTGGGGGGGGGGTGGTGGGGGTTGGGAGCATGACGGCAGAAAGCCTAAAAAAAAGTAACGTGTCAAGTATCGAGCAAAATATTTGAGATGTCGAAAAAGCCCATAGTTAAGGGAATATTTGACAATAAAAAAGGCGTCAAAAAAAATAATTTTAAAAAAGTGAAAAACGGCCTTACAATATTGGCGTCTAAAGAAAGCAGCGCTACCGCTGGACGGCTACGGGGGCCTCGGAAGAGCCTCATACGGTTGCTCTTAGAAAACTGAACGCGCCAGGGGGGTGGGTAGCGGTACCCATCCGAGGTAAACAATAGCGGGTGAGGGGTTATAGAGGTATAGCCTCAATCCCGGTGAGGTTTACCCACCGGAAAGGGAGAATATGGAGTTTAAAACTACTGAGAGAGCCGTTAAGGATTGGGGCGGTGTCGTTGCGTGTTTCGGCTATTGTGAATTGCAGAACCTTTTAAAGGGGGTAGACCGGAACGCCTACACAAGCGGGGTCTATGGCTGGAATGCTGACATTTACGACTTCGGAGGGGTGACGATTGTCACGGGCTATAGGCCTTTCGGGAAACGCTACATTAGCGCGGAGAAGTACGAGAAGCAAGCCGATGCCGTTAGCTGTGACTTAAATCTCGACTATGACAAGAAAATGAAAAAGATTGCCACTATCCGGAAGAGATTTATTGAGAAGCTTAGAGCGGTTGCCGTTAATGCCTAGCGCCTGGCCCGTGAGCAATCGCGGGCGGGGTGGTGAGCGTTAGCTTGCCGGAAAGAAGGACTTAAAATGACTAGTTATCAGAAATTGAAGAGACGTTACGAGGCTGCAATGAGCGCCATTGAGGACGCCAAGGAAGCCAAGGGCGACGGGTTCAACCCTTTGACTTTCGAAACTGAGAAAGATGTCTTGATTGCCGCCATCGTTGCCGATCCTAAAGGTTTCTATTTCGGGAGGGGCGACAACAACCCTAATCATTGGTTCTTGTTTGCCGAGAAAGGCATCGCTTTGGAACCTTTATTCCGCGACGCCTATTTAGAGAAGCGACCCGATGAGAGCTTCTACGCAATGAGCCGAAAGAGAATGATTGAGTGCGTGGTGTCGAAGAAGTGAAACTTAAACAGCTGTGTTAGTTCTTGCTGGGCTGCCGGTCAATGATGGCCGGCGGACTAGTGGTTTCACGTGAAATCATTGAGGCCAAGGAGACGATGGGAATAGAACAGTACCGTTTGTTTATGGGTCTAAGTCTGGAAGAGATGGGGGCCATCCGATACGGCACGGGAAGCGGTCTACAACGATGCCCTTAAATCTTTTGTCGATGTGGTGGAAATTACTTCTGAGACAATCCAGGACGGGCGTCTTGTCTTATGCTTAGACCCAAAAACTTTCGGCGGCTTTCTCAGGGAGATGAGGAAAGCCCATTTAACAAGGGAGGTCAAATAGAATGACCGAGGATGAGTTAGTTTCTTCCGCCAAGCTGGAAGACATTGAGAGACGTGCCGAGGTGCTGGCGTGGCTTAACAAGTGGACGCCTATGTCGTTGGTGTTTGACGGAAGCCTTGGACGGTATCGTGACGGATCTGGGTATTACTTCGATGTCGGTTTCTCGGATGCCAACGGGAAGGACATCTTCGGAAGCGAGATTAGGTTCGAGGTGACTGGCGGAAAGGTCGCATTAAACACCGGATCGATGGGCGGAGTCACGAGCAAGGATGTCGTGATGGTGGAGAAGTACCGCCTTATGGTAGCCGTCCTTGACCACTCGGATGAGTTTATGAAGATGATTGGCGGGTTGACGTGGAAAGCCCAGGACGCTCTTGACAACTGGAATGCGCAGAAGGCAGAGGAGAAGCGTCTTGCCGAGGTTGCGGCAAAGCAGAAGGCGTATGACGATGAGCTGGCGCGGTCGGCGGTCGTTGGGTACAAAAGAGAAATACACCTGTCCTAGACCGTACTTTGTGAACTATGAAGGAAACTTCACGGTTATTAAAGTAACCGATAATAGGGTTACAATTCTTGTCAATGGCTCTGTCGTCCGCCGTATCAGGGTGAGAGATTACGCTAACGATATGATACAGTACCGTCTTGACTTGAAGCGGTTGTCTAATTTATAATGGTCAGATAAAGGAGGGGAAAATACCCTATGGAAGTTCTATTGAACGGAGACAGGATTGAGGCGATGCGGTATGTCGGCGCTGGTACTGTCTATGTCCGCTGTGACCACGGCAAGCTGGCGATGTGGGCGCACGGCATCGGCGAGAAGGTAGTCTACTCGGTTGCCGGCGTGCGTGGCAACTTCACGCGGACGATGGTTCAGCTTCCGCAGAGATACGCAGGCGGCAAGTCGGTTCGCTTCCGCGAGTCTTGCGGCGTGGCTACGATGGAGGTTCTGAAATGAACGCTCAGACGATAGCCAGGCTGGGCGGGTACAACGGCGAGCTTACGGACGAGTACGGCAACATAAAGCCGCAGGCCCGCAAGGCGCTTGACAAGGTGCGCGATGGGATGTATGCGGTGGCGCGGGTTACGGGAGGTATCACCTCGGAGGACGTGGACAGGTGCTTCAAGAACCTTGATAGCATCGTAAAGAAAGGATACATATGACAAAGGAAGAGAAAATCAGGTTCCTCTCTCATTATGAGGGGAACGTCACTGTAGGGAAAGACGGGAGCGTCTGTCTTGAGTCGGTCAACCATATTGTCGACCGCTATGCAGACGGGACGGTCTGGCGGGGAGTTGACCAGAAGTGCAGGGCCTGCTTCCCTGCCGGATCCGGGGGATTCGATATCGACTGTCGGGACCGCGGCTGCGGCATCCCTGTGGAGCTTTCCGTCCCGGAGCTCCGTGAGGCTATGGATTCCTACTTCTTCCGGGAGAAGAAGGATGTGCAGATGACTCTGTTCAGTTGCTGACATTATCTGTCAGGGAAAGGGCATTGACCAAGGATGACTACCTGGGCTTGGGTTCTGGTGCTGTTTGCCGGTGTCGCTTTCGGGTTCGTTGTCGGCGGTATGCTGGGAAAGGGAAACGGAAATGAACGTTAAAAAACTGCTTGCTGAGGCGGAGAAGAGTGGTCTGGACTATATCGCATTGGAGGAGAAATAACAATGAACGCCAAGGAAACGATTAAGGAGTATCGGGCCTTTATGAGCAAGACGGGCCGGCCCATCCCAACGCTCACGGTTCTGGAGATGTCGCGTGTGGAGTCGATGGCGGACACGTCCGAGTACGAGAAAATTGCCGAGCAGATGCAGATTGTGCGTAACACGATGTCGGACGCAAGCATTGCCAAGATCATGAAGGCGGACACGCCCGAGAAGCTCCGCGTGCGTGACCTGTTCCGGGACGGCGGGGAGAGACTTGACGCCTGGCTTAGCGTTGCCTTTGTCGTGGCTATGTCGGAGGACTTGGGCAATGGAACTCACTAACGAGATTGTCTTCCGCGGCCACCCTGACAAGGTGTGCGACCAGATCGCTGGTGCGTGCGTGGACGACATCCTTGCACACGACCCCGAGGCCCATACGGGCATCGAGTGCGCCGTCAAGGACAGCCGGCTGTGGGTGTTCGGTGAGGTTCGGTCTACGTACAAGTGCCCATACAAGAAGATTGCCAAGCGTGTCCTGCGTGACATTGGCTACTGGCAGAGATTTAAGGTGCGTGTCAATATCTCGCACCAGTCCCCAGACATCGCCATGGGCGTGAGACGGCACGGAGCGGGAGACAACGGGATGATGTTCGGGTACGCCACGGACGAGACGCCAGAGCGGTTGCCAAAAGCGCAGGTAATCTTACAGCACATCGCAGAGAAGTATGACGGCTTGGTACACAAATACCCTGGCGCTTTCTATCCTGACGGCAAGGCCGAAGTCACAGGAGACTATGACGAGGCGGGAAACTTGAAGAGCGTCTTGATGGTGACGGTGTGCTACTCGAACCCTGAGACTATGCGCGACAAGACGGATGCTTTCATACGCAAGATTGTCTCCGAGGAATGCTCGCCTGAGCAGATTGTAATCAATCCCACTGGAGCTTTCAGGGAGTACGGGCCTTGGGCTGACAGCGGTCTCACGGGGCGCAAGATAGTCGTGGACGCGTATGAGGGGTTTGCTCCGGTTGGCGGTGGTAGCATGAACGGGAAAGACCCGACCAAGGTGGACGTGAGCGGTGCTTATATGGCGCGCAAGGTTGCGAAGATGTACGTGGACCAGGGTCACTTCCATCGGGTGACGGCCCAGGTCGGTTATGCCATCGGCGTGAGCGAGCCTATCTCGCTCTACGTGACGGCGGACGGGCAGGAGATCGAGTACCCGTGGAGCGTGTGGGAGATGTTCAGGGTTGATAACGTTGTCAAGAATATGGCAGGAGTTAAGTACGAGGAGGCGGCGAAGTATGGGCACTACAATAACTGACCCCGTGGAGTTCCTGGATGACGGGACTATAGAGAACGTAAAGCACGAAATCTGCAGAGCTGTTTTGGGCAAAGACGGCTCACTCAACATAGACTGCTCCGACCGTGGATGCGGAAGCCCAAACGTCTCTGCTTCCGAGGCGGACTATATGCTTGCCAAGTACGGTTTTCTTCGGAGTGACGGAGGATTACAATTAACGTTATGGTGACCCTTCTCAATTCCGACTGCATCGCAGGCATCCGCTCGCTTCCTGATGGCTATGCAGACCTCGTGATATGTGATGCCCCTTACGGGATAGCATACGTGTCGGGGATGTCTAAGAAATGGAACAAGAATATTATTGCTAATGATGCGACAAGCGATGTCAAGATGGCTTGCTACCGCGAGCTTGCTAGAGTGATGAAGGCTGACAGCTTCGCGGTGTGCTTCTGCTGTTTCCGTTCCTATGCGGAGGACTACATTGAGCTTTCAAAGCATTTCAAGATTGCCAACGCATTGATATGGAACAAGGGGGACGGTGGCATGGGAGACCTCACGCATACGTTCGCCACGGACTACGAGATAGCCATCCTATGCGCCAAGGGCGCACCTGTGATACGGGGGAGGCGAGATGGCTCTGTGATGACATACGGGAAGGTGAACCTTAAAGATATGATACATCCTACTGAGAAACCGATAAAATTGATGGAGTATCTTGTCACGAAGCTGTCGGACAAAGGGCAGATTGTTCTTGATCCTTTTGCGGGATCCTGTTCTGTCGGAGCTGCCTGTCAGAACTTAGACAGAAGCTATCTCGGATATGAGATAGATCCCAAGTTCTATAAAGCAGCAAAGAAAAGACTGGAAGGATATGACGAACGCGAAATATTGAATGGCGGAGGACAAATGAAACTATGGAACTAGACAACAAAAATCATATTCGTTTAGCCTCGGTTTTTAGCGGAATCGGTGCTGTAGAGTTTGCTTTAAAGAGAATGAATGTTCCCTATGACATCACTTTTGCCTGCGATAACGGTGAAAGAGAGATTGAATATGATTTCCAGAAAGAATGGGATGCCATTAAAGGGCTGAAATCAATAGACGAGAAGCAACAATACGTCGAGAATCTCTATAGTCAAAAGACACGAAGTGCAAACTATGTAAAGCAAAGTTATCTTGCCAATTATACCTGCCCAGAAAATAGGTATTTTGAAGATGTGCGTCTTCTGGATGGCACTGATTTTAAAAATCAAGTTGATCTATTTGTTGGTGGGAGTCCCTGTCAAAGCTTCTCCAGTGTAGGATTTCAAGGAGGCCTCGAGGATACAAGAGGAACTCTCTTTTATGACTACGCCCGTCTAATAAAAGAGATTCAGCCAAAAGCTTTTATTTACGAAAATGTAAGGAACATGCTTTCACTTGATAATGGGGCAGATTGGCAAATCATTTTGGCTAGTTTGGAATCTCTTGGTTATCACTTAAGATATGCCGTTCTCGATGCAGAATATTATGGAATCCCTCAAAGACGCAGGCGGCTAATTGTTGTTGGTCTCAAAAAAAATGTACGTTTTTCTTTCCCACCTGTAACAAAGAAACTTTCGTTTTATTTGAAGGATTTGCTAATAGATAATTGCCCGTTAGGTAATTATGTTTGTGATAATAAAGGGCAAATAATTCCAAAGCCAGGAAAAGGTTCGGTTGAAGATTATTACTATCTAACACCGCTTTTATACAAATATGTGATGAAAGGCGGAACAAAAACTTTCTACCAAAAGCCAATAATCAACTGCCCTGTTGCAAGAACGGTTCTAAAAACCATGGGCAACCATCACCGGGCAGGCATTGATAACTACGTATCAAATGATGGCTCTACGGATTTAGGAAAAGTTAGAATACTTACTGAACGAGAAGCTCATAGACTGATGGGATTCACAGATGATTATAAAATTGTTGTCTCGAGATCTCAGGCATATAAGCAAGCAGGAAATTCAATCGTTGTTGACGTTCTAATTGCTGTCCTAAATGAGATTATAAAATCAGGAATTTTCAAGGAGGAATAATTATGTCAGCAAAATAAAGCAGCAAAGAAAAGACTGGAAGGATATGACGAACGCGAAATATTGAATGGCGGAGGACAAATGAAACTATGGAACTAGACAAAATTCTTCTTGGTGACTGCTACGAGCTAATCAAACAGGTACCCGACAAATCGGTGGATCTCATCGTCACGGATCCTCCTTACAAGATCGTGGCGGGAGGAAGCGGAGGATGCTTCGGCGTCGAACACCGATCCTACCACAGCGACTACAAGCACCTCGGAACCGAAGACCATGCCGACAGCGACATAGACCTAGGCAATCGAGGAAACAAGAACTGCACATGTGTCGGGTTCGATCTTTCGCTATTGGACGAGTTCATCCGGGTCATGAAGCACATCAACATCTATCTCTGGTGCAACAAGGAGCAGATATACGACTACCTCGACTTCTTCACCAAGAAGAACGACTGTCTTTTCGACATAATCACTTGGCACAAGTCCAACCCCATCCCCACGTGCAGCAACAAGTACCTCAGCGACACGGAATACTGCATGTTCTTCAAGGGCAAGGGAGTGCGCGTCATGGGAAGCTATGCAACGCTGAGCAAATACTACGTCACCGAATCGAACAAGGAGGACAAGGACCTCTACGGCCATCCGACCATCAAGCCACAGCCGATCATGGAGAACCTCATCGTAAACTCGTCAAATGAGGGCGATCTTGTCCTCGACCCGTTCTCAGGCTCAGGCACCACGTGCGCTGCGGCTAAGAAGCTCGGTAGGCACTACCTCGGCTTCGAGATAGACGAGGGGTACTGGAAGGCTTCGGTGGACAGGCTTAACGGGATTACGAAGGAGGAACGGGACGGAGGGCAGATTAAGCTGTTCTGAAAACGTGTGGACATTTTTGCGGAAATGTCCAGTCGAGAAAGGAGAATGAGGTCTCTACTTCTCTCCTCTTATAATCCTCATCGCCTCTTCGACCGTGTACGCCGTGCCAGCCTTGTACCCGTTCTTCATCAACAGAGCCTGCACGCGGAGCTGGTCTGCGGTGGGCTTGCGTGGGTGAACCTTGGTCTCGATGAAGCACGCGTGCCCGTCTGGGCAGAGAACCATGAGGTCTGGGAAGCCGACCGGTATTCCGGTATTGATAGGCTTTCCGTCGTGTGGGTCGAGGAACGTGCCAACGTTCATACGCACGACTATCATGCCTTTCTTACCGCACGCTATCCTCACATCGTCCATGAGTTTGTGTTCCGGCGTCATTCTATTACCTCCACATTGATTATTCTCTTGGCCAGCTTCGGCTTGCGCCCCTGCGTCTGGAACTCCAGCTGCATCACGAGCTTTCCGTCAGGAAGGACGCGGTACAGGGCAGCCGTGCAGAAATACGCCTTCGTGCGGTCAGGGGTGCTGTATATCTTCACCCACCCGTGTGACTTCACGAAGTTGTAGAAGCCCCGATTGGCGTATATTCTCTCCGGCTTGCTTCTGCTTTTCACACATCAATTATATCACGAAAAAATAGTTCTTGACACGGGTGGCAATACTGTATTACACTATTGGAAGTCGAAAGGAGAACGGAAAAATGGTTCCTAAGTTCAGGGCGTGGCTGAAAGACGAGAAGAAGATGGTGAATGTTTTTCTTATAGATACGGCTTTCCAGAGCATTTCTCCAGACGGCAATGAATATAATTGTTGGTTTGTTTATCAAGACAATCGCGATTGTGTCCTTATGCAGTCTACAGGTTTGATAGACAGCAACGGCAAGGAAATCTACGAGGGCGACATCGTGAAAATTACGCAAGAAAGATACAATAGCATTTATTATGCTGAAGTTGTTTGGGGCAATTCTGGCGAAGATGCTAGGTTAGGATGGAATTTCATTTTCAAAGGAACTAGCACATTAAATGGCAATATTCTTCAATGGAATGGTCAGCTAGATGTCAATGATGAGGTCATCGGCAACATCTATGAGAACCCGGAACTGCTGGAGGCAAACAATGCTAATAGTTAACACTGCTAAGATTAGCCCCGAGGAGTTTGCCAAGAAGTATGGCTATGTGAGGTCTCCTTTTTTCCCTCACTATGAGGCTTACGCTCGTGATAATTGGATTACTGTTTTCTACAAGTCCGTTTCGGGAAAGTATGTTTTCAAAGATGAGAATGTTCCGATTGAGACTTTGTACAATATGATTATTGCCGGTGACGTCATCAAGGAGGATAGAAAATGACCGAGGATGAAGTAAAGCTATGTAAAACCATAAGCAAACTGACTGGTATTCTTTATGAGGCCTGCGAGGAAAATAGGGAGCTGAAAGAGACGATAAAGTCACAACGAGAACAGATAACCCAACTAAATGCCGAGCTGAAAAAAGGAGGTTCAATGATGGCTGATAAATATAGAAGCATTAAAATTATCATAACGTTCACCGGTCTTAGCTTTAGGAGTTCCATCCTTGTTCTTGATAGTGTCGGATGGGATGTCTACAAGGCGGCCTGTCTGGCAAAGGTGAGCGGTGAAGCCGTGGTAAGATTCAATGAAGATGGCACAAGAAAGGGATTCGGTGATTATGTCAGGGAAGTTATGGAAGGAAAATGGGACTGCATTGATAAGGATGATTTTGAAAAATTCATAAAGGATAATAATTTATGACATTTGATGATAGGCATTGTGAAGGAATATTGCTATGGAGAAAGGAGAAACCAAATGAACGACTATGTTAAGAGACTTCGCCCTTGGCGCATCGAGCACAAAATCTCCGTGCGCAAGATGGCCAAGATGCTCGGCCTGTCGGCATCCTATTACTGGATGCTGGAGACGGGGTACCGGGGGCGGTACAAGGGCACGGCGTGGGCTTTGCGCACGCGCATAGAGGGGGTGATAGGGAATGAAGATTACAAACCTCTATAACCTCCCTGACGCGTTCACGCACCTAGCCGAGGACGGCGGGAGGCCGCCGGTTCCGCACGTCTACCACATCACCGAGCTTATCGAGCCTGTGCGCATGGCGCTGCTTCTGCGGGCACACTACGATGAAATCACGGAGGACGCGAGCGACTGCGTGTGGCTCGTGTTCGGTCAGGCGGCGCACAAGATTATGGAGGAGGGGAACCGCAAGGACTACGCCGAGATGCCCCTGTCGCGTGAATGCGGCACGGCAACGGTGACGGGACGGCTCGACCTGTGGGACGGCGAGACCATATCCGACTACAAGACATCGACCGTGGCAAAGGTCCAGAGGCAGGACTTCGGAGACTACTTCCTCCAGGGCATGGGCTACGACTGGCTTCTGCACAACAAGGCCAAGCGTATGCGGTTCGTGCTGCTGCTCAAAGACTGGTCGCCCACCCAGTACAGGCTTGCCTCTATGCGCGGTGACCGCTCGTACCCCGAACACCCTGTATACGTCTGGGAGCACGAGATTACCGAGATGGAGCGGTGTGACGAGGCGGTGTGGATGGAGCGGAGAGTCCAGGCTATGGAGAGCGGTGAGCTCACGCCCTGCACGGACGATGAGAAGTGGCATCGGGGCGGTGGCTGGGCTGCGATGCGCAAGGGCGGCAAGCGTGCCGTGAAGATATGCGAGACCGAGGAAGAGGCGAGACAGCTTACAGGTATCGTGGAGAGACGGGAAGGCGAGGATGTGCGTTGCCAGTACTATTGCCCAGTGGCACAGTGGTGCCTTGGGAAGAAAGGAGAATGAATATGACCGGCAAAATCGTGTTGAGCGGGGAAGAGTACGGGAAGCTCGTTGTCAATCTGTCCGACTATGAGAGGATGAAAGCTATTGTCCTGGAGCTTAGCTTCAATAAGTTCGCGGAGGGTGGCTTCTGCGACCGTCCTACGCTCCGTATGTGTGGCTTCACGGACGATGATATGGATATGTATGCTTTCGACCACGGCGTTGCCACTCCCCGTCCGGAGTTCACCAAGAAAGAAGATAGGTTAGTCAAGGCTATCAAGGAGGCCAAGTAGCATGGGCGCACACATCGTTATGCTTATGGGACGTTCCGGTTCGGGCAAGTCCAGCTCTATGCGCAACTTCAAGTCGGGCGAGGTGTTCGTGTTCGAGGTCGCCAAGCAGGAGCTTCCGTTCAAGTGTGACTGGTCCGAGAAGTTCGTCCAGTACAACGCCACCTACGACAGCATCAAGGCGGCACTTGCCAAGGCCGCGGAGAAGCAGACGGTCAAGACGTTCGTCATCGATGACAGCCAGTACCTCATGGTGTTCGACAGCTTCCGCCGTGCCAAGGAGAAGGGCTACGAGAAGTACACCGACTTCGCCGTTGACTTCGAGGGTCTTGTGCGGTTCTGCCAGACACAGCTCCCGTCCACGTTCACGGTCTACTTCCTCCAGCACGTTGAGACGGACGACACGGGCATGGTTCGCGCCAAGACCATCGGGCGTATGCTTGACAGCCAGCTCAATGTCGAGGGACTGTTCTCCACCGTTCTTCTTACCAAGGTCGAGAAAGGATGCTATACTATCGTGACTAAGGACGTTGACGGGATGTCCACCGCGAAGTCGCCTATCGGCATGTTCGACAGCGTTGAGATACCCAACGACCTCCAGCAGATTGACAAGACGGTACGTGCCTATTACGGCATCTAGGGAAAGGAGCAAGTATGATTACAAAACCTAGCAATTACGATACGGTAAGCGATGATGATGTCAAGGTGACTGTCGGCCCGCACAAGGTCGTAATCACGGGAGCAGAGGACGTCAAGGAAAAGGAATACTTCATTGTCCACTTCGACATCGATGAGGGAGCGGACAGCCCGCTCACCGGCTACTACAAGAACCACACGGGGCAGGACGGCAAGTGGCGTGGCAATGTCTACGTCTCATACAAGGAGACCGCCGCGCGTATGCTGAAGCACTTCGTCAATTCCGTCAAGAACTCCAACGATGGCTACGAGTGGGACTTCGATGAGAAGAACCTTGTCGGCAAGTTTGTCGGCCTTAACTTCCGCGAGGAGGAATACGTGAACAACAAGGGAGATGTCGCCGTGAACGTCAAGCCGTTCCAGTGGTTCGCGCTTCCCGATGTCCACGTCCCTGGCAAGGTCAATCTTACGCCAGCCAAGCTCGTGCTTCCCGAAAACGAGAGACCCAAGCCGGCCGTCCAGGCTGCGATGCCTGACGACAAAGACCTTCCGTTCTAGCCGTAGGGGCTTCGGCCCCTTATAGTCCTGTAGTTAAACGGCATAACGTGCCCCTTATAAGAGCTTGTCGTGGGTCCGACTCCCGCCAGGACTACCAATGTAGGAGGATGCCAGAGTTGCTAGGCCATTATATGCTTGCGATATATGACGAGAACGGGGAATGGCCCGCTATGTTTGGTGACGATATAGCCGTGTACGACACGGTGAGGGAAGCGTCCGAGGCCACAGGGGCAGGCACCGACTACCTGTGGGGAAAGGCGATGGCGGTGCTGAAAGGAAAAGGCCACCGCATAGAGATACGAGGACAGCAGTATACGCTCTGGGTGATAGACACAAATGAATAAGAATACCAACAAGGAATGGAGAAGATACATACCGATGGCGCAGGAATACGCCAAGGAATACGGGATTACCGAGAAAACAGCTATGAAGCAGATGAACAACAGCGGAGAGCTGCTTTATAAGAAACGATACATCATAGCGCTTTACGACTATACTGACGAATGGCTTGTGGCGGAATGCGACAACCTTTACGAGCTTGCTGCGTTCCTTGGCAAGGACAGGATAAGCTCGAACGGGAACATATCTTCCACGCTGTCGCACAGCAGGGACGACGGAAGAAGATGCCTCATAGGCAAGGACGGGAAGAAGTACGTAGCCCATATCATTGACATGGAGGACGGAGAACAATGAACGAATATCTGAGAACATACCCTTATTTCTGTCTATGGAAATACATTGACGGACGCAAGGTGCCGTTCTCGCCGAAAGGCGGGGCAGCGCGCAGCAACGACCCGTCCACGTTCGACACGTACGCCAACACCGCACCCAAGGCAACGGGCGAGTACCAGCTTGGCGTGGGTCTTTTCGGCGACCTGTCGGCAATCGACATCGATGACTGCATCCAGGACGGCAAGATTTCCGACAAGGCGCTAGACATCATTCAGGCCGTCCCGTCCTACGCGGAGATTTCGCCAAGCGGAACGGGAGTACATATCCTGTTCCTGAAAACGTCATCGTTCGACAAGTCGAAGTATTATCTTAAAAACGAGAAGGAGAAAGTAGAGATTTACGTTGGCGGAGACACCAACCGCTTTATGACGCTCACGGGCAAGCACATAGACGGCACGCCTGACAATGTCGTTGCGTGTGACATCCAGTACGTGCTTGACGGATATATGATCCGCCCTGCCATCGGAGCAGGTCTTTCGCTGTGGCTTGCCAAGGATGCCAAGCTGGCAGACCTGTGGAACGGCGCCGCCCCTGGCGCAGGCGCGGACGAGAGCGAGCGTGACGAGGCACTCTGCTGCAAGCTCGCATACTACTGCGGTGCTGATCCGGACAAGGTTGACGGGATATTCCGGCAGTCGCCTTATTATGCGTCCAAGGACGATGAGCACAAGGCGAAGTGGGAGCGCGATGACTACCGCGTGGCTACCATATCCAAGGCGTGCGACATCGCCAAGCCACACCTGACACAGGGTACGTTAGCGCCGTCCAGGAAGTACACAGCGGACGACACGGGCAACTCCCGGCGGTTCATTGACACCTATGGGCAAGACCTGCGGTGGAACACGGACGCGCAGCAGTGGATGGTGTGGAACGGGAAGTACTGGCAGATTGACGTTGACTCAATCGCCACGCTGAACAAGCTAGACGCTATGGTGGACACGATGATGTCCGAGCTTACGGACGACAGCACAAAGGACGAGAGACGCAACGTGGCGTACCTGAGAAGCCACAGGGGCAAGCTGTCGTGCCTGAGCGAGGCACAGCACCTCGGAGGCGTGTCTGTAAGCAACGCTATGTTCGACCGCGATGCGTGGATGCTCTGCACCGACAGCGGTGCGGTAGACCTGCGCACGGGTGCGGTTCGGCCAAGCACACGGGACGATATGTTCTCCAAGACGACAGGGTGCCCCATCGATATGGACGCCGTGCCCGTCAAGTTCGTGAAGTTCCTCAAAGAGATTACCAAGAACCACCCCGAGCTGTTCGATTACGTCCACCGCCTGTTCGGCTATGGCTGTACGGCATCCACGCGTGAGCAGCAGATTTACTTCTTCGTGGGTGACGGCAACGATGGCAAGTCGCTTCTGCTTGACGTTGTGGGCGGTGCGATTGGGGACTATACGCAGACGGCCAAGGCTTCGCTTCTCACCGAGCAGTACAACAAGAACAACTCCGAGACACAGGTGGCGATGCTGAAAGACGCACGTTTCGTGAGCGTCGAGGAGACCAAGCTGGGTGACGCGCTTGACGAGGGCATCGTGAAGAACCTCACGTCAGGCGTAAGCAAGATGGTAGGCCGGTTCCTTTTCCAGAACGAGTTTTCGTTCTATATGAAAGCCAAGATTTTCATGGCCACGAACTACCGGCCCACGATATACGGGACGGACAACGGCATACGGCGCAGGCTTGTGCTCATTCCGTTCGATCGCGGTTTCTCGAAGGACGAGGTTAACAAGGATATGCGGGAAGAGCTGGAGACCGAGAAGCCTGAGATACTCGGCTGGCTTGTCGAGGGGTGTATGGAGTACCTGAAACAGGGCCTCAATCCTCCAGAATGCGTGGACGACCTTACCCAGGATTACCTCACCGAGCAGGACAGGGTGTCGCAGTGGATAGGCGACAGGTGCGACACGCGCGACCCCAACGCCGTGTCCACGAGCACGGAGCTGTATCACGACTACCGTGGCTGGTGTGCGGAGAACGGGGAGCACTCGACATCGCAGACGATGTTCGGGCGCAACCTCGCGG